>PDYJ01000020.1_pt1 | contig 75317 bp, 36 predicted proteins | sample 1430841 | NCBI WGS metagenome assembly PDYJ01 (sample SAMN07237672, study PRJNA390542) | Gut metagenome, whole genome shotgun sequencing project. | isolation source: fecal pellets | host: Mus musculus | place: USA: New York, NY | collected 2016-10
GAATATGGCAAGAAAACTGAAAATCATGGAAAATGAGAAACATCCACTTGACGACTTGAAAAATGACGAAATCACTAAAAAACGTGAAAAATGAGAAAATGCACACTGAAGGACCTGGAATATGGCGAGAAAACTGAAAATCACGGAAATGAGAAATACACACTTTAGGACGTGAATATGGCGAGGAAAACTGAAAAGGTGGAAAATTTAGAAATGTCCACTGTAGGACGTGGAATATGGCAAGAAAACTGAAAATCATGGAAAATGAGAAACATCCACTTGACGACTTGAAAAATGACGAAATCACTAAAAAACGTGAAAAATGAGAAATGCACACTGAAGGACCTGAAATATGGCGAAAAACTGAAAATCACGGAAAATGAGAAATACACACTTTAGGACGTGAAATATGGCGAGGAAAACTGAAAAAGGTGGAAAATTTAGAAATGTCCACTGTAGGACGTGGAATATGGCAAGAAAACTGAAAATCATGGAAAAAAAACATCCAATGACGACTTGAAAAATAAATCACAAAAAACGAAAATGAGAAATGCACACTGAAGGATGAATATGAGAAAACTGAAAATCACGGAAAATGAGAAATACACACTTTAGACGTGAAATATGGCGAGGAAAACTGAAAAAGGTGGAAAATTTAGAAATGCCACTGTAGGACGTGGAATATGGCAAGAAAACTGAAAATCATGGAAAATGAGAAACATCCACTTGACGACTTGAAAATGACGAAATCACTAAAAAACGTGAAAAATGAGAAATGCACACTGAAGGACCTGGAATATGGCGAGAAAACTGAAAATCACGGAAAATGAGAATACACACTTTAGGACGTGAAATATGGCGAGGAAAACTGAAAAGGTGGAAAATTTAGAAATGTCCACTGTAGGACGTGGAATATGGCAAGAAAACTGAAAATCATGGAAAATGAGAAACATCCACTTGACGACTTGAAAAATGACGAAATCACTAAAAAACGTGAAAAATGAGAAATGCACACTGGTAGGACCTGGAATATGCGAGAAAACTGAAAATCACGGAAAATGAGAAATACAACTTTAGACGTGAAATAGGCGAGGAAAACTGAAAAAGGTGAAAATTAGAAATGTCCACTTGTTAGGACTGTGAATATGCAAGAAACTGAATCATGAAATGAGAAACTCCACTTGACACTGAAAAATACAAACACAAAAACTGAAAAATGAGAAATGCACACTGAAGGACCTGAATATGGCGAGAAAACTGAAAATCACAGAAAATGAGAAATACACACTTTAGGACGTGAAATATGGCGAGGAAAACTGAAAAAGGTGGAAAATTTAGAAATGTCCACTGTAGGACGTGGAATATGGCAAGAAAACTGAAAATCATGGAAAATGAGAAACATCCACTTGACGACTTGAAAAATGACGAAATCACTAAAAAACGTGAAAAATGAGAAATGCACACTGAAGGACCTGGAATATGGCGAGAAAACTGAAAATCACGGAAAATGAGAAATACACACTTTAGGACGTGAAATATGGCGAGGAAAAACTGAAAAAGGTGGAAAATTTAGAAATGTCCACTGTAGGACGTGGAATATGGCAAGAAAACTGAAAATCATGGAAAATGAGAAACATCCACTTGACGACTTGAAAAATGACGAAATCACTAAAAACGTGAAAAATGAGAAATGCACACTGAAGGACCTGGAATATGGCGAGAAAACTGAAAATCACGGAAAATGAGAAATACACACTTTAGGACGTGAAATATGGCGAGGAAAACTGAAAAAGGTGGAAAATTTAGAAATGTCCACTGTAGGACGTGGAATATGGCAAGAAAACTGAAAATCATGGAAAATGAGAAACATCCACTTGACGACTTGAAAAATGACGAAATCACTAAAAAACGTGAAAAATGAGAAATGCACACTGAAGGACCTGGAATATGGCGAGAAAACTGAAAATCACGGAAAATGAGAAATACACACTTTAGGACGTGAAATATGGCGAGGAAAACTGAAAAAGGTGGAAAATTTAGAAATGTCCACTGTAGGACGTGGAATATGGCAAGAAAACTGAAAATCATGGAAAATGAGAAACATCCACTTGACGACTTGAAAAATGACGAAATCACTAAAAAACGTGAAAAATGAGAAATGCACACTGAAGGACCTGGAATATGGCGAGAAAACTGAAAATCACGGAAAATGAGAAATACACACTTTAGGACGTGAAATATGGCGAGGAAAACTGAAAAAGGTGGAAAATTTAGAAATGTCCACTGTAGGACGTGGAATATGGCAAGAAAACTGAAAATCATGGAAAATGAGAAACATCCACTTGACGACTTGAAAAATGACGAAATCACTAAAAAACGTGAAAAATGAGAAATGCACACTGAAGGACCTGGAATATGGCGAGAAAACTGAAAATCACGGAAAATGAGAAATACACACTTTAGGACGTGAAATATGGCGAGGAAAACTGAAAAAGGTGGAAAATTTAGAAATGTCCACTGTAGGACGTGGAATATGGCAAGAAAACTGAAAATCATGGAAAATGAGAAACATCCACTTGACGACTTGAAAAATGACGAAATCACTAAAAAACGTGAAAAATGAGAAATGCACACTGAAGGACCTGGAATATGGCGAGAAAACTGAAAATCACGGAAAATGAGAAATACACACTTTAGGACGTGAAATATGGCGAGGAAAACTGAAAAAGGTGGAAAATTTAGAAATGTCCACTGTAGGACGTGGAATATGGCAAGAAAACTGAAAATCATGGAAAATGAGAAACATCCACTTGACGACTTGAAAAATGACGAAATCACTAAAAAACGTGAAAAATGAGAAATGCACACTGAAGGACCTGGAATATGGCGAGAAAACTGAAAATCACGGAAAATGAGAAATACACACTTTAGGACGTGAAATATGGCGAGGAAAACTGAAAAAGGTGGAAAATTTAGAAATGTCCACTGTAGGACGTGGAATATGGCAAGAAAACTGAAAATCATGGAAAATGAGAAACATCCACTTGACGACTTGAAAAATGACGAAATCACTAAAAACGTGAAAAATGAGAAATGCACACTGAAGGACCTGGAATATGGCGAGAAAACTGAAAATCACGGAAAATGAGAAATACACACTTTAGGACGTGAAATATGGCGAGGAAAACTGAAAAAGGTGGAAAATTTAGAAATGTCCACTGTAGGACGTGGAATATGGCAAGAAAACTGAAAATCATGGAAAATGAGAAACATCCACTTGACGACTTGAAAAATGACGAAATCACTAAAAAACGTGAAAAATGAGAAATGCACACTGAAGGACCTGGAATATGGCGAGAAAACTGAAAATCACGGAAAATGAGAAATACACACTTTAGGACGTGAAATATGGCGAGGAAAACTGAAAAAGGTGGAAAATTTAGAAATGTCCACTGTAGGACGTGGAATATGGCAAGAAAACTGAAAATCATGGAAAATGAGAAACATCCACTTGACGACTTGAAAAATGACGAAATCACTAAAAAACGTGAAAAATGAGAAATGCACACTGAAGGACCTGGAATATGGCGAGAAAACTGAAAATCACGGAAAATGAGAAATACACACTTTAGGACGTGAAATATGGCGAGGAAAACTGAAAAAGGTGGAAAATTTAGAAATGTCCACTGTAGGACGTGGAATATGGCAAGAAAACTGAAAATCATGGAAAATGAGAAACATCCACTTGACGACTTGAAAAATGACGAAATCACTAAAAAACGTGAAAAATGAGAAATGCACACTGAAGGACCTGGAATATGGCGAGAAAACTGAAAATCACGGAAAATGAGAAATACACACTTTAGGACGTGAAATATGGCGAGGAAAACTGAAAAAGGTGGAAAATTTAGAAATGTCCACTGTAGGACGTGGAATATGGCAAGAAAACTGAAAATCATGGAAAATGAGAAACATCCACTTGACGACTTGAAAAATGACGAAATCACTAAAAAACGTGAAAAATGAGAAATGCACACTGAAGGACCTGGAATATGGCGAGAAAACTGAAAATCACGGAAAATGAGAAATACACACTTTAGGACGTGAAATATGGCGAGGAAAACTGAAAAAGGTGGAAAATTTAGAAATGTCCACTGTAGGACGTGGAATATGGCAAGAAAACTGAAAATCATGGAAAATGAGAAACATCCACTTGACGACTTGAAAAATGACGAAATCACTAAAAAACGTGAAAAATGAGAAATGCACACTGAAGGACCTGGAATATGGCGAGAAAACTGAAAATCACGGAAAATGAGAAATACACACTTTAGGACGTGAAATATGGCGAGGAAAACTGAAAAAGGTGGAAAATTTAGAAATGTCCACTGTAGGACGTGGAATATGGCAAGAAAACTGAAAATCATGGAAAATGAGAAACATCCACTTGACGACTTGAAAAATGACGAAATCACTAAAAAACGTGAAAAATGAGAAATGCACACTGAAGGACCTGGAATATGGCGAGAAAACTGAAAATCACGGAAAATGAGAAATACACACTTTAGGACGTGAAATATGGCGAGGAAAACTGAAAAAGGTGGAAAATTTAGAAATGTCCACTGTAGGACGTGGAATATGGCAAGAAAACTGAAAATCATGGAAAATGAGAAACATCCACTTGACGACTTGAAAAATGACGAAATCACTAAAAAACGTGAAAAATGAGAAATGCACACTGAAGGACCTGGAATATGGCGAGAAAACTGAAAATCACGGAAAATGAGAAATACACACTTTAGGACGTGAAATATGGCGAGGAAAACTGAAAAAGGTGGAAAATTTAGAAATGTCCACTGTAGGACGTGGAATATGGCAAGAAAACTGAAAATCATGGAAAATGAGAAACATCCACTTGACGACTTGAAAAATGACGAAATCACTAAAAAACGTGAAAAATGAGAAATGCACACTGAAGGACCTGGAATATGGCGAGAAAACTGAAAATCACGGAAAATGAGAAATACACACTTTAGGACGTGAAATATGGCGAGGAAAACTGAAAAAGGTGGAAAATTTAGAAATGTCCACTGTAGGACGTGGAATATGGCAAGAAAACTGAAAATCATGGAAAATGAGAAACATCCACTTGACGACTTGAAAAATGACGAAATCACTAAAAAACGTGAAAAATGAGAAATGCACACTGAAGGACCTGGAATATGGCGAGAAAACTGAAAATCACGGAAAATGAGAAATACACACTTTAGGACGTGAAATATGGCGAGGAAAACTGAAAAAGGTGGAAAATTTAGAAATGTCCACTGTAGGACGTGGAATATGGCAAGAAAACTGAAAATCATGGAAAATGAGAAACATCCACTTGACGACTTGAAAAATGACGAAATCACTAAAAAACGTGAAAAATGAGAAATGCACACTGAAGGACCTGGAATATGGCGAGAAAACTGAAAATCACGGAAAATGAGAAATACACACTTTAGGACGTGAAATATGGCGAGGAAAACTGAAAAAGGTGGAAAATTTAGAAATGTCCACTGTAGGACGTGGAATATGGCAAGAAAACTGAAAATCATGGAAAATGAGAAACATCCACTTGACGACTTGAAAAATGACGAAATCACTAAAAAACGTGAAAAATGAGAAATGCACACTGAAGGACCTGGAATATGGCGAGAAAACTGAAAATCACGGAAAATGAGAAATACACACTTTAGGACGTGAAATATGGCGAGGAAAACTGAAAAAGGTGGAAAATTTAGAAATGTCCACTGTAGGACGTGGAATATGGCAAGAAAACTGAAAATCATGGAAAATGAGAAACATCCACTTGACGACTTGAAAAAATGACGAAATCACTAAAAAACGTGAAAAATGAGAAATGCACACTGAAGGACCTGGAATATGGCGAGAAAACTGAAAATCACGGAAAATGAGAAATACACACTTTAGGACGTGAAATATGGCGAGGAAAACTGAAAAAGGTGGAAAATTTAGAAATGTCCACTGTAGGACGTGGAATATGGCAAGAAAACTGAAAATCATGGAAAATGAGAAACATCCACTTGACGACTTGAAAAATGACGAAATCACTAAAAAACGTGAAAAATGAGAAATGCACACTGAAGGACCTGGAATATGGCGAGAAAACTGAAAATCACGGAAAATGAGAAATACACACTTTAGGACGTGAAATATGGCGAGGAAAACTGAAAAAGGTGGAAAATTTAGAAATGTCCACTGTAGGACGTGGAATATGGCAAGAAAACTGAAAATCATGGAAAATGAGAAACATCCACTTGACGACTTGAAAAATGACGAAATCACTAAAAAACGTGAAAAATGAGAAATGCACACTGAAGGACCTGGAATATGGCGAGAAAACTGAAAATCACGGAAAATGAGAAATACACACTTTAGGACGTGAAATATGGCGAGGAAAACTGAAAAAGGTGGAAAATTTAGAAATGTCCACTGTAGGACGTGGAATATGGCAAGAAAACTGAAAATCATGGAAAATGAGAAACATCCACTTGACGACTTGAAAAATGACGAAATCACTAAAAAACGTGAAAAATGAGAAATGCACACTGAAGGACCTGGAATATGGCGAGAAAACTGAAAATCACGGAAAATGAGAAATACACACTTTAGGACGTGAAATATGGCGAGGAAAACTGAAAAAGGTGGAAAATTTAGAAATGTCCACTGTAGGACGTGGAATATGGCAAGAAAACTGAAAATCATGGAAAATGAGAAACATCCACTTGACGACTTGAAAAATGACGAAATCACTAAAAAACGTGAAAAATGAGAAATGCACACTGAAGGACCTGGAATATGGCGAGAAAACTGAAAATCACGGAAAATGAGAAATACACACTTTAGGACGTGAAATATGGCGAGGAAAACTGAAAAAGGTGGAAAATTTAGAAATGTCCACTGTAGGACGTGGAATATGGCAAGAAAACTGAAAATCATGGAAAATGAGAAACATCCACTTGACGACTTGAAAAATGACGAAATCACTAAAAAACGTGAAAAATGAGAAATGCACACTGAAGGACCTGGAATATGGCGAGAAAACTGAAAATCACGGAAAATGAGAAATACACACTTTAGGACGTGAAATATGGCGAGGAAAACTGAAAAAGGTGGAAAATTTAGAAATGTCCACTGTAGGACGTGGAATATGGCAAGAAAACTGAAAATCATGGAAAATGAGAAACATCCACTTGACGACTTGAAAAATGACGAAATCACTAAAAAACGTGAAAAATGAGAAATGCACACTGAAGGACCTGGAATATGGCGAGAAAACTGAAAATCACGGAAAATGAGAAATACACACTTTAGGACGTGAAATATGGCGAGGAAAACTGAAAAAGTGGAAAATTTAGAAATGTCCACTGTAGGACGTGGAATATGGCAAGAAAACTGAAAATCATGGAAAATGAGAAACATCCACTTGACGACTTGAAAAATGACGAAATCACTAAAAAACGTGAAAAATGAGAAATGCACACTGAAGGACCTGGAATATGGCGAGAAAACTGAAAATCACGGAAAATGAGAAATACACACTTTAGGACGTGAAATATGGCGAGGAAAACTGAAAAAGGTGGAAAATTTAGAAATGTCCACTGTAGGACGTGGAATATGGCAAGAAAACTGAAAATCATGGAAAATGAGAAACATCCACTTGACGACTTGAAAAATGACGAAATCACTAAAAAACGTGAAAAATGAGAAATGCACACTGAAGGACCTGGAATATGGCGAGAAAACTGAAAATCACGGAAAATGAGAAATACACACTTTAGGACGTGAAATATGGCGAGGAAAACTGAAAAAGGTGGAAAATTTAGAAATGTCCACTGTAGGACGTGGAATATGGCAAGAAAACTGAAAATCATGGAAAATGAGAAACATCCACTTGACGACTTGAAAAATGACGAAATCACTAAAAAACGTGAAAAATGAGAAATGCACACTGAAGGACCTGGAATATGGCGAGAAAACTGAAAATCACGGAAAATGAGAAATACACACTTTAGGACGTGAAATATGGCGAGGAAAACTGAAAAAGGTGGAAAATTTAGAAATGTCCACTGTAGGACGTGGAATATGGCAAGAAAACTGAAAATCATGGAAAATGAGAAACATCCACTTGACGACTTGAAAAAATGACGAAATCACTAAAAAACGTGAAAAATGAGAAATGCACACTGAAGGACCTGGAATATGGCGAGAAAACTGAAAATCACGGAAAATGAGAAATACACACTTTAGGACGTGAAATATGGCGAGGAAAACTGAAAAAGGTGGAAAATTTAGAAATGTCCACTGTAGGACGTGGAATATGGCAAGAAAACTGAAAATCATGGAAAATGAGAAACATCCACTTGACGACTTGAAAAATGACGAAATCACTAAAAAACGTGAAAAATGAGAAATGCACACTGAAGGACCTGGAATATGGCGAGAAAACTGAAAATCACGGAAAATGAGAAATACACACTTTAGGACGTGAAATATGGCGAGGAAAACTGAAAAAGGTGGAAAATTTAGAAATTTCCACTGTAGGACGTGGAATATGGCAAGAAAACTGAAAATCATGGAAAATGAGAAACATCCACTTGACGACTTGAAAAATGACGAAATCACTAAAAACGTGAAAAATGAGAAATGCACACTGAAGGACCTGAATATGGCGAGAAAACTGAAAATCACGGAAAATGAAAATATGGCACTGACCACTGTTGGAATATGGCACTGAAAATCTGAAATATGGCGAGAAAACTGAAAATCCACTGTAGGACGTGGAATATGGCAAGAAAACTGAAAATCATGGAAAATGAGAAACATCCACTTGACGACTTGAAAAATGACGAAATCACTGTGAAAAATGATGGGAAAAGGCGAGAAAACTGAAAATCAGGAAAATGAGAAATACCACTTTAGGAAATGGACTGAAAAAGGTGGAAAATTTAGAAATGTCCACTGTAGGACGTGGAATATGGCAAGAAAACTGAAAATCATGGAAAATGAGAAACATCCACTTGACGACTTGAAAAATGACGAAATCACTAAAAACGTGAAAAATGAGAAATGCACACTGAAGGACCTGGAATATGGCGAAAATCGATGAAAAAGGTGGAAAATTTAGAAATGTCCACTGTAGGACGTGGAATATGGCAAGAAAACTGAAAATCATGGAAAATGAGAAACATCCACTTGACGACTTGAAAAATGACGAAATCACTAAAAACGTGAAAAATGAGAAATGCACACTGAAGGACCTGGAATATGGCGAGAAAACTGAAAATCACGGAAAATGAGAAATACACACTTTAGGACGTGAAATATGGCGAGGAAAACTGAAAAAGGTGGAAAATTTAGAAATGTCCACTGTAGGACGTGGAATATTGAAAATCATGGAAAATGAGAAACATCCACTTGACGACTTGAAAAATGACGAAATCACTAAAAACGTGAAAAATGAAAATGCACACTGAAGGACCTGGAATATGGCGAGAAAACTGAAAATCACGGAAAATGAGAAATACACACTTTAGGACGTGAAATATGGCGAGGAAAACTGAAAAAGGTGGAAAATTTAGAAATGTCCACTGTAGGACGTGGAATATGGCAAGAAAACTGAAAATCATGGAAAATGAGAAACATCCACTTGACGACTTGAAAAATGACGAAATCACTAAAAAACGTGAAAAATGAGAAATGCACACTGAAGGACCTGGAATATGGCGAGAAAACTGAAAATCACGAAAATGAGAAATACACACTTTAGGACGTGAAATATGCGAGGAAAACTGAAAAAGTGGAAAATTTAGAAAATGTCCACTGTAGGACGTGGAAATATGGCAAGAAAACTGAAAATCATGGAAAATGAGAAACATCCACTTGACGACTTGAAAAATGACGAAATCACTAAAAAACGTGAAAAATGAGAAATGCACACTGAAGACCTGGAATATGGCGAGAAAACTGAAAATCACGGAAAATGAGAAATAACACTTTAGGACGTGAAAATATGGCGAGGAAAACTGAAAAAGGTGGAAAATTTAGAAATGTCCACTGTAGGACGTGGAATATGGCAAGAAAACTGAAAATCATGGAAATGAGAAACATCCACTTGACGACTTGAAAAATGACGAAATCACTAAAAAAACGTGAAAAATGAAAATGCACACTGAAGACCTGGAATATGGCAAGAAAACTGAAAATCACGGAAAATGAGAAATACACACTTTAGGACGTGAAATATGGCGAGGAAAACTGAAAAAGGTGGAAAATTTAGAAATGTCCACTGTAGGACGTGAATATGGCAAGAAAACTGAAAATCATGGAAAATGAGAAACATCCACTTGACGACTTGAAAAATGACGAAATCACTAAAAAACGTGAAAAATGAGAAATGCACACTGAAGGACCTGGAATATGGCGAGAAAACTGAAAATCACGGAAAATGAGAAATACACACTTTAGGACGTGAAATATGGCGAGGAAAACTGAAAAAGGTGGAAATTTAGAAATGTCCACTGTAGGACGTGGAATATGGCAAGAAAACTGAAAATCATGGAAAATGAGAAACATCCACTTGACGACTTGAAAAATGACGAAATCACTAAAAAACGTGAAAAATGAGAAATGCACACTGAAGGACCTGGAATATGGCGAGAAAACTGAAAATCACGGAAAATGAGAAATACACACTTTAGGACGTGAAATATGGCGAGGAAAACTGAAAAAGGTGGAAAATTTAGAAATGTCCACTGTAGACGTGGAATATGGCAAGAAAACTGAAAATCATGGAAAATGAGAAACATCCACTTGACGACTTGAAAAATGACGAAATCACTAAAAAACGTGAAAAATGAGAAATGCACACTGAAGGACCTGGAATATGGCGAGAAACTGAAAATCACGGAAAATGAGAAATACACACTTTAGGACGTGAAATATGGCGAGGAAAACTGAAAAGGTGGAAATTTAGAAATGTCCACTGTAGGACGTGGAATATGGCAAGAAAACTGAAAATCATGGAAAATGAGAAACATCCACTTGACGACTTGAAAAATGACGAAATCACTAAAAAACGTGAAAAATGAGAAATGCACACTGAAGGACCTGGAATATGGCGAGAAAACTGAAAATCACGAAAATGAGAAATACACACTTTAGGACGTGAAATATGGCGAGGAAAACTGAAAAAGGTGAGAAATTTAGAAATGTCCACTGTAGGACGTGGAATATGGCAAGAAAACTGAAAATCATGGAAAATGAGAAACATCCACTTGACGACTTGAAAAATGACGAAATCACTAAAAAACGTGAAAAATGAGAAATGCACAACTGAAGGACCTGGAATATGGCGAGAAAACTGAAAATCACGGAAAATGAGAAATACACACTTTAGGACGTGAAATATGGCGAGGAAAACTGAAAAAGGTGGAAAATTTAGAAATGTCCACTGTAGGACGTGGAATATGGCAAGAAAACTGAAAATCATGGAAAATGAGAAACATCCACTTGACGACTTGAAAAATGACGAAATCACTAAAAAACGTGAAAAATGAGAAATGCACACTGAAGGACCTGGAATATGGCGAGAAAACTGAAAATCACGGAAAATGAGAAATACACACTTTAGGACGTGAAATATGGCGAGGAAAACTGAAAAAGGTGGAAAATTTAGAAATGTCCACTGTAGGACGTGGAATATGGCAAGAAAACTGAAAATCATGGAAAATGAGAAACATCCACTTGACGACTTGAAAAATGACGAAATCACTAAAAAACGTGAAAAATGAGAAATGCACACTGAAGGACCTGGAATATGCGAGAAAACTGAAAATCACGGAAAATGAGAAATACACACTTTAGGACGTGAAATATGGCGAGGAAAACTGAAAAAGGTGGAAAATTTAGAAATGTCCACTGTAGGACGTGGAATATGGCAAGAAAACTGAAAATCATGGAAAATGAGAAACATCCACTTGACGACTTGAAAAATGACGAAATCACTAAAAACGTGAAAAATGAGAAATGCACACTGAAGGACCTGGAATATGGCGAGAAAACTGAAAATCACGGAAAATGAGAAATACACACTTTAGGACGTGAAATATGGCGAGGAAAACTGAAAAAGGTGGAAAATTTAGAAATGTCCACTGTAGGACGTGGAATATGGCAAGAAAACTGAAAATCATGGAAAATGAGAAACATCCACTTGACGACTTGAAAAATGACGAAATCACTAAAAAACGTGAAAAATGAGAAATGCACACTGAAGGACCTGGAATATGGCGAGAAAACTGAAAATCACGGAAAATGAGAAATACACACTTTAGGACGTGAAATATGGCGAGGAAAACTGAAAAAGGTGGAAAATTTAGAAATGTCCACTGTAGGACGTGGAATATGGCAAGAAAACTGAAAATCATGGAAAATGAGAAACATCCACTTGACGACTTGAAAAATGACGAAATCACTAAAAAACGTGAAAAATGAGAAATGCACACTGAAGGACCTGGAATATGGCGAGAAAACTGAAAATCACGGAAAATGAGAAATACACACTTTAGGACGTGAAATATGGCGAGGAAAACTGAAAAAGGTGGAAAATTTAGAAATGTCCACTGTAGGACGTGGAATATGGCAAGAAAACTGAAAATCATGGAAAATGAGAAACATCCACTTGACGACTTGAAAAATGACGAAATCACTAAAAAACGTGAAAAATGAGAAATGCACACTGAAGGACCTGGAATATGGCGAGAAAACTGAAAATCACGGAAAATGAGAAATACACACTTTAGGACGTGAAATATGGCGAGGAAAACTGAAAAAGGTGGAAAATTTAGAAATGTCCACTGTAGGACGTGGAATATGGCAAGAAAACTGAAAATCATGGAAAATGAGAAACATCCACTTGACGACTTGAAAAATGACGAAATCACTAAAAAACGTGAAAAATGAGAAATGCACACTGAAGGACCTGGAATATGGCGAGAAAACTGAAAATCACGGAAAATGAGAAATACACACTTTAGGACGTGAAATATGGCGAGGAAAACTGAAAAAGGTGGAAAATTTAGAAATGTCCACTGTAGGACGTGGAATATGGCAAGAAAACTGAAAATCATGGAAAATGAGAAACATCCACTTGACGACTTGAAAAATGACGAAATCACTAAAAAACGTGAAAAATGAGAAATGCACACTGAAGGACCTGGAATATGGCGAGAAAACTGAAAATCACGGAAAATGAGAAATACACACTTTAGGACGTGAAATATGGCGAGGAAAACTGAAAAAGGTGGAAAATTTAGAAATGTCCACTGTAGGACGTGGAATATGGCAAGAAAACTGAAAATCATGGAAAATGAGAAACATCCACTTGACGACTTGAAAAATGACGAAATCACTAAAAAACGTGAAAAATGAGAAATGCACACTGAAGGACCTGGAATATGGCGAGAAAACTGAAAATCACGGAAAATGAGAAATACACACTTTAGGACGTGAAATATGGCGAGGAAAACTGAAAAAGGTGGAAAATTTAGAAATGTCCACTGTAGGACGTGGAATATGGCAAGAAAACTGAAAATCATGGAAAATGAGAAACATCCACTTGACGACTTGAAAAATGACGAAATCACTAAAAAACGTGAAAAATGAGAAATGCACACTGAAGGACCTGGAATATGGCGAGAAAACTGAAAATCACGGAAAATGAGAAATACACACTTTAGGACGTGAAATATGGCGAGGAAAACTGAAAAAGGTGGAAAATTTAGAAATGTCCACTGTAGGACGTGGAATATGGCAAGAAAACTGAAAATCATGGAAAATGAGAAACATCCACTTGACGACTTGAAAAATGACGAAATCACTAAAAAACGTGAAAAATGAGAAATGCACACTGAAGGACCTGGAATATGGCGAGAAAACTGAAAATCACGGAAAATGAGAAATACACACTTTAGGACGTGAAATATGGCGAGGAAAACTGAAAAAGGTGGAAAATTTAGAAATGTCCACTGTAGGACGTGGAATATGGCAAGAAAACTGAAAATCATGGAAAATGAGAAACATCCACTTGACGACTTGAAAAATGACGAAATCACTAAAAAACGTGAAAAATGAGAAATGCACACTGAAGGACCTGGAATATGGCGAGAAAACTGAAAATCACGGAAAATGAGAAATACACACTTTAGGACGTGAAATATGGCGAGGAAAACTGAAAAAGGTGGAAAATTTAGAAATGTCCACTGTAGGACGTGGAATATGGCAAGAAAACTGAAAATCATGGAAAATGAGAAACATCCACTTGACGACTTGAAAAATGACGAAATCACTAAAAAACGTGAAAAATGAGAAATGCACACTGAAGGACCTGGAATATGGCGAGAAAACTGAAAATCACGGAAAATGAGAAATACACACTTTAGGACGTGAAATATGGCGAGGAAAACTGAAAAAGGTGGAAAATTTAGAAATGTCCACTGTAGGACGTGGAATATGGCAAGAAAACTGAAAATCATGGAAAATGAGAAACATCCACTTGACGACTTGAAAAATGACGAAATCACTAAAAAACGTGAAAAATGAGAAATGCACACTGAAGGACCTGGAATATGGCGAGAAAACTGAAAATCACGGAAAATGAGAAATACACACTTTAGGACGTGAAATATGGCGAGGAAAACTGAAAAAGGTGGAAAATTTAGAAATGTCCACTGTAGGACGTGGAATATGGCAAGAAAACTGAAAATCATGGAAAATGAGAAACATCCACTTGACGACTTGAAAAATGACGAAATCACTAAAAAACGTGAAAAATGAGAAATGCACACTGAAGGACCTGGAATATGGCGAGAAAACTGAAAATCACGGAAAATGAGAAATACACACTTTAGGACGTGAAATATGGCGAGGAAAACTGAAAAAGGTGGAAAATTTAGAAATGTCCACTGTAGGACGTGGAATATGGCAAGAAAACTGAAAATCATGGAAAATGAGAAACATCCACTTGACGACTTGAAAAATGACGAAATCACTAAAAAACGTGAAAAATGAGAAATGCACACTGAAGGACCTGGAATATGGCGAGAAAACTGAAAATCACGGAAAATGAGAAATACACACTTTAGGACGTGAAATATGGCGAGGAAAACTGAAAAAGGTGGAAAATTTAGAAATGTCCACTGTAGGACGTGGAATATGGCAAGAAAACTGAAAATCATGGAAAATGAGAAACATCCACTTGACGACTTGAAAAATGACGAAATCACTAAAAAACGTGAAAAATGAGAAATGCACACTGAAGGACCTGGAATATGGCGAGAAAACTGAAAATCACGGAAAATGAGAAATACACACTTTAGGACGTGAAATATGGCGAGGAAAACTGAAAAAGGTGGAAAATTTAGAAATGTCCACTGTAGGACGTGGAATATGGCAAGAAAACTGAAAATCATGGAAAATGAGAAACATCCACTTGACGACTTGAAAAATGACGAAATCACTAAAAAACGTGAAAAATGAGAAATGCACACTGAAGGACCTGGAATATGGCGAGAAAACTGAAAATCACGGAAAATGAGAAATACACACTTTAGGACGTGAAATATGGCGAGGAAAACTGAAAAAGGTGGAAAATTTAGAAATGTCCACTGTAGGACGTGGAATATGGCAAGAAAACTGAAAATCATGGAAAATGAGAAACATCCACTTGACGACTTGAAAAATGACGAAATCACTAAAAAACGTGAAAAATGAGAAATGCACACTGAAGGACCTGGAATATGGCGAGAAAACTGAAAATCACGGAAAATGAGAAATACACACTTTAGGACGTGAAATATGGCGAGGAAAACTGAAAAAGGTGGAAAATTTAGAAATGTCCACTGTAGGACGTGGAATATGGCAAGAAAACTGAAAATCATGGAAAATGAGAAACATCCACTTGACGACTTGAAAAATGACGAAATCACTAAAAAACGTGAAAAATGAGAAATGCACACTGAAGGACCTGGAATATGGCGAGAAAACTGAAAATCACGGAAAATGAGAAATACACACTTTAGGACGTGAAATATGGCGAGGAAAACTGAAAAAGGTGGAAAATTTAGAAATGTCCACTGTAGGACGTGGAATATGGCAAGAAAACTGAAAATCATGGAAAATGAGAAACATCCACTTGACGACTTGAAAAATGACGAAATCACTAAAAAACGTGAAAAATGAGAAATGCACACTGAAGGACCTGGAATATGGCGAGAAAACTGAAAATCACGGAAAATGAGAAATACACACTTTAGGACGTGAAATATGGCGAGGAAAACTGAAAAAGGTGGAAAATTTAGAAATGTCCACTGTAGGACGTGGAATATGGCAAGAAAACTGAAAATCATGGAAAATGAGAAACATCCACTTGACGACTTGAAAAATGACGAAATCACTAAAAAACGTGAAAAATGAGAAATGCACACTGAAGGACCTGGAATATGGCGAGAAAACTGAAAATCACGGAAAATGAGAAATACACACTTTAGGACGTGAAATATGGCGAGGAAAACTGAAAAAGGTGGAAAATTTAGAAATGTCCACTGTAGGACGTGGAATATGGCAAGAAAACTGAAAATCATGGAAAATGAGAAACATCCACTTGACGACTTGAAAAATGACGAAATCACTAAAAAACGTGAAAAATGAGAAATGCACACTGAAGGACCTGGAATATGGCGAGAAAACTGAAAATCACGGAAAATGAGAAATACACACTTTAGGACGTGAAATATGGCGAGGAAAACTGAAAAAGGTGGAAAATTTAGAAATGTCCACTGTAGGACGTGGAATATGGCAAGAAAACTGAAAATCATGGAAAATGAGAAACATCCACTTGACGACTTGAAAAATGACGAAATCACTAAAAAACGTGAAAAATGAGAAATGCACACTGAAGGACCTGGAATATGGCGAGAAAACTGAAAATCACGGAAAATGAGAAATACACACTTTAGGACGTGAAATATGGCGAGGAAAACTGAAAAAGGTGGAAAATTTAGAAATGTCCACTGTAGGACGTGGAATATGGCAAGAAAACTGAAAATCATGGAAAATGAGAAACATCCACTTGACGACTTGAAAAATGACGAAATCACTAAAAAACGTGAAAAATGAGAAATGCACACTGAAGGACCTGGAATATGGCGAGAAAACTGAAAATCACGGAAAATGAGAAATACACACTTTAGGACGTGAAATATGGCGAGGAAAACTGAAAAAGGTGGAAAATTTAGAAATGTCCACTGTAGGACGTGGAATATGGCAAGAAAACTGAAAATCATGGAAAATGAGAAACATCCACTTGACGACTTGAAAAATGACGAAATCACTAAAAAACGTGAAAAATGAGAAATGCACACTGAAGGACCTGGAATATGGCGAGAAAACTGAAAATCACGGAAAATGAGAAATACACACTTTAGGACGTGAAATATGGCGAGGAAAACTGAAAAAGGTGGAAAATTTAGAAATGTCCACTGTAGGACGTGGAATATGGCAAGAAAACTGAAAATCATGGAAAATGAGAAACATCCACTTGACGACTTGAAAAATGACGAAATCACTAAAAAACGTGAAAAATGAGAAATGCACACTGAAGGACCTGGAATATGGCGAGAAAACTGAAAATCACGGAAAATGAGAAATACACACTTTAGGACGTGAAATATGGCGAGGAAAACTGAAAAAGGTGGAAAATTTAGAAATGTCCACTGTAGGACGTGGAATATGGCAAGAAAACTGAAAATCATGGAAAATGAGAAACATCCACTTGACGACTTGAAAAATGACGAAATCACTAAAAAACGTGAAAAATGAGAAATGCACACTGAAGGACCTGGAATATGGCGAGAAAACTGAAAATCACGGAAAATGAGAAATACACACTTTAGGACGTGAAATATGGCGAGGAAAACTGAAAAAGGTGGAAAATTTAGAAATGTCCACTGTAGGACGTGGAATATGGCAAGAAAACTGAAAATCATGGAAAATGAGAAACATCCACTTGACGACTTGAAAAATGACGAAATCACTAAAAAACGTGAAAAATGAGAAATGCACACTGAAGGACCTGGAATATGGCGAGAAAACTGAAAATCACGGAAAATGAGAAATACACACTTTAGGACGTGAAATATGGCGAGGAAAACTGAAAAAGGTGGAAAATTTAGAAATGTCCACTGTAGGACGTGGAATATGGCAAGAAAACTGAAAATCATGGAAAATGAGAAACATCCACTTGACGACTTGAAAAATGACGAAATCACTAAAAAACGTGAAAAATGAGAAATGCACACTGAAGGACCTGGAATATGGCGAGAAAACTGAAAATCACGGAAAATGAGAAATACACACTTTAGGACGTGAAATATGGCGAGGAAAACTGAAAAAGGTGGAAAATTTAGAAATGTCCACTGTAGGACGTGGAATATGGCAAGAAAACTGAAAATCATGGAAAATGAGAAACATCCACTTGACGACTTGAAAAATGACGAAATCACTAAAAAACGTGAAAAATGAGAAATGCACACTGAAGGACCTGGAATATGGCGAGAAAACTGAAAATCACGGAAAATGAGAAATACACACTTTAGGACGTGAAATATGGCGAGGAAAACTGAAAAAGGTGGAAAATTTAGAAATGTCCACTGTAGGACGTGGAATATGGCAAGAAAACTGAAAATCATGGAAAATGAGAAACATCCACTTGACGACTTGAAAAATGACGAAATCACTAAAAAACGTGAAAAATGAGAAATGCACACTGAAGGACCTGGAATATGGCGAGAAAACTGAAAATCACGGAAAATGAGAAATACACACTTTAGGACGTGAAATATGGCGAGGAAAACTGAAAAAGGTGGAAAATTTAGAAATGTCCACTGTAGGACGTGGAATATGGCAAGAAAACTGAAAATCATGGAAAATGAGAAACATCCACTTGACGACTTGAAAAATGACGAAATCACTAAAAAACGTGAAAAATGAGAAATGCACACTGAAGGACCTGGAATATGGCGAGAAAACTGAAAATCACGGAAAATGAGAAATACACACTTTAGGACGTGAAATATGGCGAGGAAAACTGAAAAAGGTGGAAAATTTAGAAATGTCCACTGTAGGACGTGGAATATGGCAAGAAAACTGAAAATCATGGAAAATGAGAAACATCCACTTGACGACTTGAAAAATGACGAAATCACTAAAAAACGTGAAAAATGAGAAATGCACACTGAAGGACCTGGAATATGGCGAGAAAACTGAAAATCACGGAAAATGAGAAATACACACTTTAGGACGTGAAATATGGCGAGGAAAACTGAAAAAGGTGGAAAATTTAGAAATGTCCACTGTAGGACGTGGAATATGGCAAGAAAACTGAAAATCATGGAAAATGAGAAACATCCACTTGACGACTTGAAAAATGACGAAATCACTAAAAAACGTGAAAAATGAGAAATGCACACTGAAGGACCTGGAATATGGCGAGAAAACTGAAAATCACGGAAAATGAGAAATACACACTTTAGGACGTGAAATATGGCGAGGAAAACTGAAAAAGGTGGAAAATTTAGAAATGTCCACTGTAGGACGTGGAATATGGCAAGAAAACTGAAAATCATGGAAAATGAGAAACATCCACTTGACGACTTGAAAAATGACGAAATCACTAAAAAACGTGAAAAATGAGAAATGCACACTGAAGGACCTGGAATATGGCGAGAAAACTGAAAATCACGGAAAATGAGAAATACACACTTTAGGACGTGAAATATGGCGAGGAAAACTGAAAAAGGTGGAAAATTTAGAAATGTCCACTGTAGGACGTGGAATATGGCAAGAAAACTGAAAATCATGGAAAATGAGAAACATCCACTTGACGACTTGAAAAATGACGAAATCACTAAAAAACGTGAAAAATGAGAAATGCACACTGAAGGACCTGGAATATGGCGAGAAAACTGAAAATCACGGAAAATGAGAAATACACACTTTAGGACGTGAAATATGGCGAGGAAAACTGAAAAAGGTGGAAAATTTAGAAATGTCCACTGTAGGACGTGGAATATGGCAAGAAAACTGAAAATCATGGAAAATGAGAAACATCCACTTGACGACTTGAAAAATGACGAAATCACTAAAAAACGTGAAAAATGAGAAATGCACACTGAAGGACCTGGAATATGGCGAGAAAACTGAAAATCACGGAAAATGAGAAATACACACTTTAGGACGTGAAATATGGCGAGGAAAACTGAAAAAGGTGGAAAATTTAGAAATGTCCACTGTAGGACGTGGAATATGGCAAGAAAACTGAAAATCATGGAAAATGAGAAACATCCACTTGACGACTTGAAAAATGACGAAATCACTAAAAAACGTGAAAAATGAGAAATGCACACTGAAGGACCTGGAATATGGCGAGAAAACTGAAAATCACGGAAAATGAGAAATACACACTTTAGGACGTGAAATATGGCGAGGAAAACTGAAAAAGGTGGAAAATTTAGAAATGTCCACTGTAGGACGTGGAATATGGCAAGAAAACTGAAAATCATGGAAAATGAGAAACATCCACTTGACGACTTGAAAAATGACGAAATCACTAAAAAACGTGAAAAATGAGAAATGCACACTGAAGGACCTGGAATATGGCGAGAAAACTGAAAATCACGGAAAATGAGAAATACACACTTTAGGACGTGAAATATGGCGAGGAAAACTGAAAAAGGTGGAAAATTTAGAAATGTCCACTGTAGGACGTGGAATATGGCAAGAAAACTGAAAATCATGGAAAATGAGAAACATCCACTTGACGACTTGAAAAATGACGAAATCACTAAAAAACGTGAAAAATGAGAAATGCACACTGAAGGACCTGGAATATGGCGAGAAAACTGAAAATCACGGAAAATGAGAAATACACACTTTAGGACGTGAAATATGGCGAGGAAAACTGAAAAAGGTGGAAAATTTAGAAATGTCCACTGTAGGACGTGGAATATGGCAAGAAAACTGAAAATCATGGAAAATGAGAAACATCCACTTGACGACTTGAAAAATGACGAAATCACTAAAAAACGTGAAAAATGAGAAATGCACACTGAAGGACCTGGAATATGGCGAGAAAACTGAAAATCACGGAAAATGAGAAATACACACTTTAGGACGTGAAATATGGCGAGGAAAACTGAAAAAGGTGGAAAATTTAGAAATGTCCACTGTAGGACGTGGAATATGGCAAGAAAACTGAAAATCATGGAAAATGAGAAACATCCACTTGACGACTTGAAAAATGACGAAATCACTAAAAAACGTGAAAAATGAGAAATGCACACTGAAGGACCTGGAATATGGCGAGAAAACTGAAAATCACGGAAAATGAGAAATACACACTTTAGGACGTGAAATATGGCGAGGAAAACTGAAAAAGGTGGAAAATTTAGAAATGTCCACTGTAGGACGTGGAATATGGCAAGAAAACTGAAAATCATGGAAAATGAGAAACATCCACTTGACGACTTGAAAAATGACGAAATCACTAAAAAACGTGAAAAATGAGAAATGCACACTGAAGGACCTGGAATATGGCGAGAAAACTGAAAATCACGGAAAATGAGAAATACACACTTTAGGACGTGAAATATGGCGAGGAAAACTGAAAAAGGTGGAAAATTTAGAAATGTCCACTGTAGGACGTGGAATATGGCAAGAAAACTGAAAATCATGGAAAATGAGAAACATCCACTTGACGACTTGAAAAATGACGAAATCACTAAAAAACGTGAAAAATGAGAAATGCACACTGAAGGACCTGGAATATGGCGAGAAAACTGAAAATCACGGAAAATGAGAAATACACACTTTAGGACGTGAAATATGGCGAGGAAAACTGAAAAAGGTGGAAAATTTAGAAATGTCCACTGTAGGACGTGGAATATGGCAAGAAAACTGAAAATCATGGAAAATGAGAAACATCCACTTGACGACTTGAAAAATGACGAAATCACTAAAAAACGTGAAAAATGAGAAATGCACACTGAAGGACCTGGAATATGGCGAGAAAACTGAAAATCACGGAAAATGAGAAATACACACTTTAGGACGTGAAATATGGCGAGGAAAACTGAAAAAGGTGGAAAATTTAGAAATGTCCACTGTAGGACGTGGAATATGGCAAGAAAACTGAAAATCATGGAAAATGAGAAACATCCACTTGACGACTTGAAAAATGACGAAATCACTAAAAAACGTGAAAAATGAGAAATGCACACTGAAGGACCTGGAATATGGCGAGAAAACTGAAAATCACGGAAAATGAGAAATACACACTTTAGGACGTGAAATATGGCGAGGAAAACTGAAAAAGGTGGAAAATTTAGAAATGTCCACTGTAGGACGTGGAATATGGCAAGAAAACTGAAAATCATGGAAAATGAGAAACATCCACTTGACGACTTGAAAAATGACGAAATCACTAAAAAACGTGAAAAATGAGAAATGCACACTGAAGGACCTGGAATATGGCGAGAAAACTGAAAATCACGGAAAATGAGAAATACACACTTTAGGACGTGAAATATGGCGAGGAAAACTGAAAAAGGTGGAAAATTTAGAAATGTCCACTGTAGGACGTGGAATATGGCAAGAAAACTGAAAATCATGGAAAATGAGAAACATCCACTTGACGACTTGAAAAATGACGAAATCACTAAAAAACGTGAAAAATGAGAAATGCACACTGAAGGACCTGGAATATGGCGAGAAAACTGAAAATCACGGAAAATGAGAAATACACACTTTAGGACGTGAAATATGGCGAGGAAAACTGAAAAAGGTGGAAAATTTAGAAATGTCCACTGTAGGACGTGGAATATGGCAAGAAAACTGAAAATCATGGAAAATGAGAAACATCCACTTGACGACTTGAAAAATGACGAAATCACTAAAAAACGTGAAAAATGAGAAATGCACACTGAAGGACCTGGAATATGGCGAGAAAACTGAAAATCACGGAAAATGAGAAATACACACTTTAGGACGTGAAATATGGCGAGGAAAACTGAAAAAGGTGGAAAATTTAGAAATGTCCACTGTAGGACGTGGAATATGGCAAGAAAACTGAAAATCATGGAAAATGAGAAACATCCACTTGACGACTTGAAAAATGACGAAATCACTAAAAAACGTGAAAAATGAGAAATGCACACTGAAGGACCTGGAATATGGCGAGAAAACTGAAAATCACGGAAAATGAGAAATACACACTTTAGGACGTGAAATATGGCGAGGAAAACTGAAAAAGGTGGAAAATTTAGAAATGTCCACTGTAGGACGTGGAATATGGCAAGAAAACTGAAAATCATGGAAAATGAGAAACATCCACTTGACGACTTGAAAAATGACGAAATCACTAAAAAACGTGAAAAATGAGAAATGCACACTGAAGGACCTGGAATATGGCGAGAAAACTGAAAATCACGGAAAATGAGAAATACACACTTTAGGACGTGAAATATGGCGAGGAAAACTGAAAAAGGTGGAAAATTTAGAAATGTCCACTGTAGGACGTGGAATATGGCAAGAAAACTGAAAATCATGGAAAATGAGAAACATCCACTTGACGACTTGAAAAATGACGAAATCACTAAAAAACGTGAAAAATGAGAAATGCACACTGAAGGACCTGGAATATGGCGAGAAAACTGAAAATCACGGAAAATGAGAAATACACACTTTAGGACGTGAAATATGGCGAGGAAAACTGAAAAAGGTGGAAAATTTAGAAATGTCCACTGTAGGACGTGGAATATGGCAAGAAAACTGAAAATCATGGAAAATGAGAAACATCCACTTGACGACTTGAAAAATGACGAAATCACTAAAAAACGTGAAAAATGAGAAATGCACACTGAAGGACCTGGAATATGGCGAGAAAACTGAAAATCACGGAAAATGAGAAATACACACTTTAGGACGTGAAATATGGCGAGGAAAACTGAAAAAGGTGGAAAATTTAGAAATGTCCACTGTAGGACGTGGAATATGGCAAGAAAACTGAAAATCATGGAAAATGAGAAACATCCACTTGACGACTTGAAAAATGACGAAATCACTAAAAAACGTGAAAAATGAGAAATGCACACTGAAGGACCTGGAATATGGCGAGAAAACTGAAAATCACGGAAAATGAGAAATACACACTTTAGGACGTGAAATATGGCGAGGAAAACTGAAAAAGGTGGAAAATTTAGAAATGTCCACTGTAGGACGTGGAATATGGCAAGAAAACTGAAAATCATGGAAAATGAGAAACATCCACTTGACGACTTGAAAAATGACGAAATCACTAAAAAACGTGAAAAATGAGAAATGCACACTGAAGGACCTGGAATATGGCGAGAAAACTGAAAATCACGGAAAATGAGAAATACACACTTTAGGACGTGAAATATGGCGAGGAAAACTGAAAAAGGTGGAAAATTTAGAAATGTCCACTGTAGGACGTGGAATATGGCAAGAAAACTGAAAATCATGGAAAATGAGAAACATCCACTTGACGACTTGAAAAATGACGAAATCACTAAAAAACGTGAAAAATGAGAAATGCACACTGAAGGACCTGGAATATGGCGAGAAAACTGAAAATCACGGAAAATGAGAAATACACACTTTAGGACGTGAAATATGGCGAGGAAAACTGAAAAAGGTGGAAAATTTAGAAATGTCCACTGTAGGACGTGGAATATGGCAAGAAAACTGAAAATCATGGAAAATGAGAAACATCCACTTGACGACTTGAAAAATGACGAAATCACTAAAAAACGTGAAAAATGAGAAATGCACACTGAAGGACCTGGAATATGGCGAGAAAACTGAAAATCACGGAAAATGAGAAATACACACTTTAGGACGTGAAATATGGCGAGGAAAACTGAAAAAGGTGGAAAATTTAGAAATGTCCACTGTAGGACGTGGAATATGGCAAGAAAACTGAAAATCATGGAAAATGAGAAACATCCACTTGACGACTTGAAAAATGACGAAATCACTAAAAAACGTGAAAAATGAGAAATGCACACTGAAGGACCTGGAATATGGCGAGAAAACTGAAAATCACGGAAAATGAGAAATACACACTTTAGGACGTGAAATATGGCGAGGAAAACTGAAAAAGGTGGAAAATTTAGAAATGTCCACTGTAGGACGTGGAATATGGCAAGAAAACTGAAAATCATGGAAAATGAGAAACATCCACTTGACGACTTGAAAAATGACGAAATCACTAAAAAACGTGAAAAATGAGAAATGCACACTGAAGGACCTGGAATATGGCGAGAAAACTGAAAATCACGGAAAATGAGAAATACACACTTTAGGACGTGAAATATGGCGAGGAAAACTGAAAAAGGTGGAAAATTTAGAAATGTCCACTGTAGGACGTGGAATATGGCAAGAAAACTGAAAATCATGGAAAATGAGAAACATCCACTTGACGACTTGAAAAATGACGAAATCACTAAAAAACGTGAAAAATGAGAAATGCACACTGAAGGACCTGGAATATGGCGAGAAAACTGAAAATCACGGAAAATGAGAAATACACACTTTAGGACGTGAAATATGGCGAGGAAAACTGAAAAAGGTGGAAAATTTAGAAATGTCCACTGTAGGACGTGGAATATGGCAAGAAAACTGAAAATCATGGAAAATGAGAAACATCCACTTGACGACTTGAAAAATGACGAAATCACTGAAAAAACGTGAAAAATGAGAAATGCACACTGAAGGACCTGGAATATGGCGAGAAAACTGAAAATCACGGAAAATGAGAAATACACACTTTAGGACGTGAAATATGGCGAGGAAAACTGAAAAAGGTGGAAAATTTAGAAATGTCCACTGTAGGACGTGGAATATGGCAAGAAAACTGAAAATCATGGAAAATGAGAAACATCCACTTGACGACTTGAAAAATGACGAAATCACACTGAAAATGAGAAATGCAATGAGGACTGGAATATGCGAGAAAACTGAAAATCACGGAAAATGAGAAATACACACTTTAGGACGTGAAATATGGCGAGGAAAACTGAAAAAGGTGGAAAATTTAGAAATGTCCACTGTAGGACTGGAATATGGCAAGAAAACTGAAAATCATGGAAAATGAGAAACATCCACTTGACGACTTGAAAAATGACGAAATCACTAAAAAACGTGAAAAATGAGAAATGCACACTGAAGGACCTGGAATATGGCGAGAAAACTGAAAATCACGGAAAATGAGAAATACACACTTTAGGACGTGAAATATGGCGAGGAAAACTGAAAAAGGTGGAAAATTTAGAAATGTCCACTGTAGGACGTGGAATATGGCAAGAAAACTGAAAATCATGGAAAATGAGAAACATCCACTTGACGACTTGAAAAATGACGAAATCACTAAAAAACGTGAAAAATGAGAAATGCACACTGAAGGACCTGGAATATGGCGAGAAAACTGAAAATCACGGAAAATGAGAAATACACACTTTAGGACGTGAAATATGGCGAGGAAAACTGAAAAAGGTGGAAAATTTAGAAATGTCCACTGTAGGACGTGGAATATGGCAAGAAAACTGAAAATCATGGAAAATGAGAAACATCCACTTGACGACTTGAAAAATGACGAAATCACTAAAAAACGTGAAAAATGAGAAATGCACACTGAAGGACCTGGAATATGGCGAGAAAACTGAAAATCACGGAAAATGAGAAATACACACTTTAGGACGTGAAATATGGCGAGGAAAACTGAAAAAGGTGGAAAATTTAGAAATGTCCACTGTAGGACGTGGAATATGGCAAGAAAACTGAAAATCATGGAAAATGAGAAACATCCACTTGACGACTTGAAAAATGACGAAATCACTAAAAAACGTGAAAAATGAGAAATGCACACTGAAGGACCTGGAATATGGCGAGAAAACTGAAAATCACGGAAAATGAGAAATACACACTTTAGGACGTGAAATATGGCGAGGAAAACTGAAAAAGGTGGAAAATTTAGAAATGTCCACTGTAGGACGTGGAATATGGCAAGAAAACTGAAAATCATGGAAAATGAGAAACATCCACTTGACGACTTGAAAAATGACGAAATCACTAAAAAACGTGAAAAATGAGAAATGCACACTGAAGGACCTGGAATATGGCGAGAAAACTGAAAATCACGGAAAATGAGAAATACACACTTTAGGACGTGAAATATGGCGAGGAAAACTGAAAAAGGTGGAAAATTTAGAAATGTCCACTGTAGGACGTGGAATATGGCAAGAAAACTGAAAATCATGGAAAATGAGAAACATCCACTTGACGACTTGAAAAATGACGAAATCACTAAAAAACGTGAAAAATGAGAAATGCACACTGAAGGACCTGGAATATGGCGAGAAAACTGAAAATCACGGAAAATGAGAAATACACACTTTAGGACGTGAAATATGGCGAGGAAAACTGAAAAAGGTGGAAAATTTAGAAATGTCCACTGTAGGACGTGGAATATGGCAAGAAAACTGAAAATCATGGAAAATGAGAAACATCCACTTGACGACTTGAAAAATGACGAAATCACTAAAAAACGTGAAAAATGAGAAATGCACACTGAAGGACCTGGAATATGGCGAGAAAACTGAAAATCACGGAAAATGAGAAATACACACTTTAGGACGTGAAATATGGCGAGGAAAACTGAAAAAGGTGGAAAATTTAGAAATGTCCACTGTAGGACGTGGAATATGGCAAGAAAACTGAAAATCATGGAAAATGAGAAACATCCACTTGACGACTTGAAAAATGACGAAATCACTAAAAAACGTGAAAAATGAGAAATGCACACTGAAGGACCTGGAATATGGCGAGAAAACTGAAAATCACGGAAAATGAGAAATACACACTTTAGGACGTGAAATATGGCGAGGAAAACTGAAAAAGGTGGAAAATTTAGAAATGTCCACTGTAGGACGTGGAATATGGCAAGAAAACTGAAAATCATGGAAAATGAGAAACATCCACTTGACGACTTGAAAAATGACGAAATCACTAAAAAACGTGAAAAATGAGAAATGCACACTGAAGGACCTGGAATATGGCGAGAAAACTGAAAATCACGGAAAATGAGAAATACACACTTTAGGACGTGAAATATGGCGAGGAAAACTGAAAAAGGTGGAAAATTTAGAAATGTCCACTGTAGGACGTGGAATATGGCAAGAAAACTGAAAATCATGGAAAATGAGAAACATCCACTTGACGACTTGAAAAATGACGAAATCACTAAAAAACGTGAAAAATGAGAAATGCACACTGAAGGACCTGGAATATGGCGAGAAAACTGAAAATCACGGAAAATGAGAAATACACACTTTAGGACGTGAAATATGGCGAGGAAAACTGAAAAAGGTGGAAAATTTAGAAATGTCCACTGTAGGACGTGGAATATGGCAAGAAAACTGAAAATCATGGAAAATGAGAAACATCCACTTGACGACTTGAAAAATGACGAAATCACTAAAAAACGTGAAAAATGAGAAATGCACACTGAAGGACCTGGAATATGGCGAGAAAACTGAAAATCACGGAAAATGAGAAATACACACTTTAGGACGTGAAATATGGCGAGGAAAACTGAAAAAGGTGGAAAATTTAGAAATGTCCACTGTAGGACGTGGAATATGGCAAGAAAACTGAAAATCATGGAAAATGAGAAACATCCACTTGACGACTTGAAAAATGACGAAATCACTAAAAAACGTGAAAAATGAGAAATGCACACTGAAGGACCTGGAATATGGCGAGAAAACTGAAAATCACGGAAAATGAGAAATACACACTTTAGGACGTGAAATATGGCGAGGAAAACTGAAAAAGGTGGAAAATTTAGAAATGTCCACTGTAGGACGTGGAATATGGCAAGAAAACTGAAAATCATGGAAAATGAGAAACATCCACTTGACGACTTGAAAAATGACGAAATCACTAAAAAACGTGAAAAATGAGAAATGCACACTGAAGGACCTGGAATATGGCGAGAAAACTGAAAATCACGGAAAATGAGAAATACACACTTTAGGACGTGAAATATGGCGAGGAAAACTGAAAAAGGTGGAAAATTTAGAAATGTCCACTGTAGGACGTGGAATATGGCAAGAAAACTGAAAATCATGGAAAATGAGAAACATCCACTTGACGACTTGAAAAATGACGAAATCACTAAAAAACGTGAAAAATGAGAAATGCACACTGAAGGACCTGGAATATGGCGAGAAAACTGAAAATCACGGAAAATGAGAAATACACACTTTAGGACGTGAAATATGGCGAGGAAAACTGAAAAAGGTGGAAAATTTAGAAATGTCCACTGTAGGACGTGGAATATGGCAAGAAAACTGAAAATCATGGAAAATGAGAAACATCCACTTGACGACTTGAAAAATGACGAAATCACTAAAAAACGTGAAAAATGAGAAATGCACACTGAAGGACCTGGAATATGGCGAGAAAACTGAAAATCACGGAAAATGAGAAATACACACTTTAGGACGTGAAATATGGCGAGGAAAACTGAAAAAGGTGGAAAATTTAGAAATGTCCACTGTAGGACGTGGAATATGGCAAGAAAACTGAAAATCATGGAAAATGAGAAACATCCACTTGACGACTTGAAAAATGACGAAATCACTAAAAAACGTGAAAAATGAGAAATGCACACTGAAGGACCTGGAATATGGCGAGAAAACTGAAAATCACGGAAAATGAGAAATACACACTTTAGGACGTGAAATATGGCGAGGAAAACTGAAAAAGGTGGAAAATTTAGAAATGTCCACTGTAGGACGTGGAATATGGCAAGAAAACTGAAAATCATGGAAAATGAGAAACATCCACTTGACGACTTGAAAAATGACGAAATCACTAAAAAACGTGAAAAATGAGAAATGCACACTGAAGGACCTGGAATATGGCGAGAAAACTGAAAATCACGGAAAATGAGAAATACACACTTTAGGACGTGAAATATGGCGAGGAAAACTGAAAAAGGTGGAAAATTTAGAAATGTCCACTGTAGGACGTGGAATATGGCAAGAAAACTGAAAATCATGGAAAATGAGAAACATCCACTTGACGACTTGAAAAATGACGAAATCACTAAAAAACGTGAAAAATGAGAAATGCACACTGAAGGACCTGGAATATGGCGAGAAAACTGAAAATCACGGAAAATGAGAAATACACACTTTAGGACGTGAAATATGGCGAGGAAAACTGAAAAAGGTGGAAAATTTAGAAATGTCCACTGTAGGACGTGGAATATGGCAAGAAAACTGAAAATCATGGAAAATGAGAAACATCCACTTGACGACTTGAAAAATGACGAAATCACTAAAAAACGTGAAAAATGAGAAATGCACACTGAAGGACCTGGAATATGGCGAGAAAACTGAAAATCACGGAAAATGAGAAATACACACTTTAGGACGTGAAATATGGCGAGGAAAACTGAAAAAGGTGGAAAATTTAGAAATGTCCACTGTAGGACGTGGAATATGGCAAGAAAACTGAAAATCATGGAAAATGAGAAACATCCACTTGACGACTTGAAAAATGACGAAATCACTAAAAAACGTGAAAAATGAGAAATGCACACTGAAGGACCTGGAATATGGCGAGAAAACTGAAAATCACGGAAAATGAGAAATACACACTTTAGGACGTGAAATATGGCGAGGAAAACTGAAAAAGGTGGAAAATTTAGAAATGTCCACTGTAGGACGTGGAATATGGCAAGAAAACTGAAAATCATGGAAAATGAGAAACATCCACTTGACGACTTGAAAAATGACGAAATCACTAAAAAACGTGAAAAATGAGAAATGCACACTGAAGGACCTGGAATATGGCGAGAAAACTGAAAATCACGGAAAATGAGAAATACACACTTTAGGACGTGAAATATGGCGAGGAAAACTGAAAAAGGTGGAAAATTTAGAAATGTCCACTGTAGGACGTGGAATATGGCAAGAAAACTGAAAATCATGGAAAATGAGAAACATCCACTTGACGACTTGAAAAATGACGAAATCACTAAAAAACGTGAAAAATGAGAAATGCACACTGAAGGACCTGGAATATGGCGAGAAAACTGAAAATCACGGAAAATGAGAAATACACACTTTAGGACGTGAAATATGGCGAGGAAAACTGAAAAAGGTGGAAAATTTAGAAATGTCCACTGTAGGACGTGGAATATGGCAAGAAAACTGAAAATCATGGAAAATGAGAAACATCCACTTGACGACTTGAAAAATGACGAAATCACTAAAAAAACGTGAAAAATGAGAAATGCACACTGAAGGACCTGGAATATGGCGAGAAAACTGAAAATCACGGAAAATGAGAAATACACACTTTAGGACGTGAAATATGGCGAGGAAAACTGAAAAAGGTGGAAAATTTAGAAATGTCCACTGTAGGACGTGGAATATGGCAAGAAAACTGAAAATCATGGAAAATGAGAAACATCCACTTGACGACTTGAAAAATGACGAAATCACTAAAAAACGTGAAAAATGAGAAATGCACACTGAAGGACCTGGAATATGGCGAGAAAACTGAAAATCACGGAAAATGAGAAATACACACTTTAGGACGTGAAATATGGCGAGGAAAACTGAAAAAGGTGGAAAATTTAGAAATGTCCACTGTAGGACGTGGAATATGGCAAGAAAACTGAAAATCATGGAAAATGAGAAACATCCACTTGACGACTTGAAAAATGACGAAATCACTAAAAAACGTGAAAAATGAGAAATGCACACTGAAGGACCTGGAATATGGCGAGAAAACTGAAAATCACGGAAAATGAGAAATACACACTTTAGGACGTGAAATATGGCGAGGAAAACTGAAAAAGGTGGAAAATTTAGAAATGTCCACTGTAGGACGTGGAATATGGCAAGAAAACTGAAAATCATGGAAAATGAGAAACATCCACTTGACGACTTGAAAAATGACGAAATCACTAAAAAACGTGAAAAATGAGAAATGCACACTGAAGGACCTGGAATATGGCGAGAAAACTGAAAATCACGGAAAATGAGAAATACACACTTTAGGACGTGAAATATGGCGAGGAAAACTGAAAAAGGTGGAAAATTTAGAAATGTCCACTGTAGGACGTGGAATATGGCAAGAAAACTGAAAATCATGGAAAATGAGAAACATCCACTTGACGACTTGAAAAATGACGAAATCACTAAAAACGTGAAAAATGAGAAATGCACACTGAAGGACCTGGAATATGGCGAGAAAACTGAAAATCACGGAAAATGAGAAATACACACTTTAGGACGTGAAATATGGCGAGGAAAACTGAAAAAGGTGGAAAATTTAGAAATGTCCACTGTAGGACGTGGAATATGGCAAGAAAACTGAAAATCATGGAAAATGAGAAACATCCACTTGACGACTTGAAAAATGACGAAATCACTAAAAAACGTGAAAAATGAGAAATGCACACTGAAGGACCTGGAATATGGCGAGAAAACTGAAAATCACGGAAAATGAGAAATACACACTTTAGGACGTGAAATATGGCGAGGAAAACTGAAAAAGGTGGAAAATTTAGAAATGTCCACTGTAGGACGTGGAATATGGCAAGAAAACTGAAAATCATGGAAAATGAGAAACATCCACTTGACGACTTGAAAAATGACGAAATCACTAAAAAACGTGAAAAATGAGAAATGCACACTGAAGGACCTGGAATATGGCGAGAAAAACTGAAAATCACGGAAAATGAGAAATACACACTTTAGGACGTGAAATATGGCGAGAAAACTGAAAAAAGGTGGAAAATTTAGAAATGTCCACTGTAGGACGTGGAATTATGGCAAGAAAACTGAAAATCATGGAAAATGAGAAACATCCACTTGACGACTTGAAAAATGACGAAATCACTGAAAACGTGAAAAATGAGGCACACTGAAGGACCTGGAATATGGCGAGAAAACTGAAAATCACGGAAAATGAGAAATGGACGTGAAATGGCGAGGAAACTGAAAAGGTGGAAAATTTAGAAATGTCCACTGTAGGACATGGAATATGGCAAGAAAACTGAAAATCATGGAAAAGAGAAACATCCACTTGACGACTTGAAAAAATGACGAAAATCACTGAAAAAACGTGAAAAATGAAAATGCACACTGAAGGACCTGGAATATGGCGAGAAAACTGAAAATCACGGGAAAATGAGAAATACACACTTTAGGACGTGAAATATGGCGAGGAAAACTGAAAAAGGTGGAAAATTTAGAAATGTCCACTGTAGGACGTGGAAATATGGCAAGAAAACTGAAAATCATGGAAAATGAGAAACATCCACTTGACGACTTGAAAAATGACAAAATCACTGAAAAAACAGTGAAAAATGAGAAATGCACACTGTAGGACCTGGAAATATGGCAAGAAAACTGAAAATCACGGAAAATGAGAAATACACACTTTAGGACGTTGAAATATGGCGAGGAAAAACTGAAAAAGGTGGAAAATTTAGAAATGTCCACTGTAGGACGTGGAATATGGCAAGAAAACTGAAAATCATGGAAAATGAGAAACATCCACTTGACGACTTGAAAAAATGACGAAATCACTAAAAAACGTGAAAAATGAGAAATGCACACTGAAGGACCTGGAATATGGCGAGAAAACTGAAAATCACGGAAAATGAGAAATACACACTTTAGGACGTGAAATATGGCGAGGAAAACTGAAAAAGGTGGAAAATTTAGAAATGTCCACTGTAGGACGTGGAATATGGCAAGAAAACTGAAAATCATGGAAAATGAGAAACATCCACTTGACGACTTGAAAAATGACGAAATCACTAAAAAACGTGAAAAATGAGAAATGCACACTGAAGGACCTGGAATATGGCGAGAAAACTGAAAATCACGGAAAAATGAGAAATACACACTTTAGGACGTGAAATTGGCGAGGAAAACTGAAAAAGTGGAAAATTTAGAAATGTCCCTGTAGGACGTGGAATATGGCAAGAAAACTGAAAATCATGGAAAATGAGAAACATCCACTTGACGACTTGAAAAATGACGAAATCACTAAAAACGTGAAAAATGAGAAATGCACACTGAAGGACCTGGAATATGGCGAGAAAACTGAAAATCACGGAAAATGAGAAATACACACTTTAGGACGTGAAATATGGTGAGGAAAACTGAAAAAGGTGGAAAATTTAGAAATGTCCACTGTAGGACGTGGAATATGGCAAGAAAACTGAAAATCATGGGAAAATGAGAAACATCCAACTTGACGACTTGAAAAATGACGAAAATCACTAAAAAACGTGAAAAAATGAGAAATGCACACTGAAGGACCTGGAATATGGCGAGAAAACTGGAAAATCACGGAAAATGAGAAATACACACTTTAGGACGTGAAATATGGCGAGGAAAACTGAAAAAGGTGGAAAATTTAGAAATGTCCACTGTAGGACGTGGAATATGGCAAGAAAACTGAAAATCATGGAAAATGAGAAACATCCACTTGACGACTTGAAAAATGACGAAATCACTAAAAAAACGTGAAAAATGAGAAATGCACACTGAAGGACCTGGAATATGGCGAGAAAAACTGAAAATCACGGAAAATGAGAAATACACACTTTAGGACGTGAAATATGGCGAGGAAAACTGAAAAAGGTGGAAAATTTAGAAATGTCCACTGTAGGACGTGGAATATGGCAAGAAAACTGAAAATCATGGAAAATGAGAAACATCCACTTGACGACTTGAAAAATGACGAAATCACTAAAAAAACGTGAAAAATGAGAAATGCACACTGAAGGACCTGGAATATGGCGAGAAAACTGAAAATCACGGAAAATGAGAAATACACACTTTAGGACGTGAAATATGGCGAGGAAAACTGAAAAAGGTGGAAAATTTAGAAATGTCCACTGTAGGACGTGGAATATGGCAAGAAAACTGAAAATCATGGAAAATGAGAAACATCCACTTGACGACTTGAAAAATGAGAAATCACTGAAAAACGTGAAAAATGAGAAATGCACACTGTAGGACCTGGAATTATGGCGAGAAAACTGAAAATCACGGAAAATGAGAAATACACACTTTAGGACGTGAAATATGGCGAGGAAAACTGAAAAAGGTGGAAAATTTAGAAATGTCCACTGTAGGACGTGGAATATGGCAAGAAAACTGAAAATCATGGAAAATGAGAAACATCCACTTGACGACTTGAAAAATGACGAAATCACTAAAAAACGTGAAAAATGAGAAATGCACACTGAAGGACCTGGAATATGGCGAGAAAACTGAAAATCACGGAAAAATGAGAAATACACACTTTAGGACGTGAAATATGGCGAGGAAAACTGAAAAAGGTGGAAAATTTAGAAATGTCCACTGTAGGACGTGGAATATGGCAAGAAAACTGAAAAATCATGGAAAATGAGAAACATCCACTTGACGACTTGAAAAATGACGAAATCACTAAAAAACGTGAAAAATGAGAAATGCACACTGAAGGACCTGGAATATGGCGAGAAAACTGAAAATCACGGAAAAATGAGAAATACACACTTTAGGACGTGAAATATGGCGAGGAAAACTGAAAAAGGTGGAAAATTTAGAAATGTCCACTGTAGGACGTGGAATATGGCAAGAAAACTGAAAATCATGGAAAATGAGAAACATCCACTTGACGACTTGAAAAATGACGAAATCACTAAAAAACGTGAAAAATGAGAAATGCACACTGAAGGACCTGGAATATGGCGAGAAAACTGAAAATCACGGAAAATGAGAAATACACACTTTAGGACGTGAAATATGGCGAGGAAAACTGAAAAAGGTGGAAAAATTTAGAAATGTCCACTGTAGGACGTGGAATATGGCAAGAAAACTGAAAATCATGGAAAATGAGAAACATCCACTTGACGACTTGAAAAATGACGAAATCACTAAAAAACGTGAAAAATGAGAAATGCACACTGAAGGACCTGGAATATGGCGAGAAAACTGAAAATCACGGAAAATGAGAAATACACACTTTAGGACGTGAAATATGGCGAGGAAAACTGAAAAAGGTGGAAAATTTAGAAATGTCCACTGTAGGACGTGGAATATGGCAAGAAAACTGAAAATCATGGAAAATGAGAAACATCCACTTGACGACTTGAAAAATGACGAAATCACTAAAAAACGTGAAAAATGAGAAATGCACACTGAAGGACCTGGAATATGGCGAGAAAACTGAAAATCACGGAAAATGAGAAATACACACTTTAGGACGTGAAATATGGCGAGGAAAACTGAAAAAGGTGGAAAATTTAGAAATGTCCACTGTAGGACGTGGAATATGGCAAGAAAACTGAAAAATCATGGAAAATGAGAAACATCCACTTGACGACTTGAAAAATGACGAAATCACTTAAAAAACGTGAAAAATGAGAAATGCACACTGAAGGACCTGGAATATGGCGAGAAAACTGAAAATCACGGAAAATGAGAAATACACACTTTAGGACGTGAAATATGGCGAGGAAAACTGAAAAAGGTGGAAAATTTAGAAATGTCCACTGTAGGACGTGGAATATGGCAAGAAAACTGAAAATCATGGAAAATGAGAAACATCCACTTGACGACTTGAAAAATGACGAAATCACTAAAAAACGTGAAAAATGAGAAATGCACCACTGAAGGACCTGGAATATGGCGAGAAAACTGAAAATCACGGAAAATGAGAAATACACACTTTAGGACGTGGAAATATGGCGAGGAAAACTGAAAAAGGTGGAAAATTTAGAAATGTCCACTGTAGGACGTGAATATGGCAAGAAAACTGAAAATCATGGAAAATGAGAAACATCCACTTGACGACTTGAAAAATGACAGAAATCACTGAAAAACGTGAAAAATGAAAATGCACACTGTAGGACCTGGAATATGGCGAGAAAACTGAAAAATCACGGAAAATGAGAAATACACACTTTAGGACGTGAAATATGGTGAGGAAAACTGAAAAAGGTGGAAAATTTAGAAAATGTCCACTGTAGGACATGGAATATGGCAAGAAAACTGAAAATCATGGAAAATGAGAAACATCCAACTTGACGACTTGAAAAATGACGAAATCACTAAAAAACGTGAAAAATGAGAAATGCACACTGAAGGACCTGGAATATGGCGAGAAAACTGAAAATCACGGAAAATGAGAAATACAACACTTTAGGACGTGAAATATGCGAGGAAAACTGAAAAAGGTGGAAAATTTAGAAATGTCCACTGTAGGACGTGGAATATGGCAAGAAAACTGAAAATCATGGAAAATGAGAAACATCCACTTGACGACTTGAAAAATGACGAAATCACTAAAAACGTGAAAAATGTAGAAATGCACACTGAAGAACCTGGAATATGGCGAGAAAACTGAAAATCACGGAAAATGAGAAATACACACTTTAGGACGTGAAATATGGCGAGGAAAACTGAAAAAGGTGGAAAATTTAGAAATGTCCACTGTAGGACGTGGAATATGGCAAGAAAACTGAAAATCATGGAAAATGAGAAACATCCACTTGACGACTTGAAATGACTGTAGGAAGGCACTGAAAATCAAAAATGAGAAACGTGAAAAATGACGAAATCACTGTGAAAAATGAGAAATGCACACTGAAGGACCTGGAATATGGCGAGAAAACTGAAAATCACGGAAAATGAGAAATACACTGTAGGACTGGAATATGGCAAGGACATGGAAAATGAGAAACATACTTGACGACTTGAGGAAAACTGAAAAATTGGAAAAATTTGAGAAAATGTCCACTGTAGGACTGAAAAAGGTGGAAAATTTAGAAAATGTCCACTGTAGGACGTGGAATATGGCAAGAAAACTGAAAATCATGGAAAATGAGAAAACATCCACTTGACGACTTGAAAAATGACGAAAATCACTAAAAAACGTGAAAAATGAGAAATGCACACTGAAGGACCTGGAATATGGCGAGAAAACTGAAAATCACGGAAAATGAGAAATACACACTTTAGGACGTGAAATATGGCGAGGAAAACTGAAAAAGGTGGAAAATTTAGAAATGTCCACTGTAGGACGTGGAATATGGCAAGAAAACTGAAAATCATGGAAAATGAGAAACATCCACTTGACGACTTGAAAAATGACGAAATCACTAAAAAACGTGAAAAATGAGAAATGCACACTGAAGGACCTGGAATATGGCGAGAAAACTGAAAATCACGGAAAATGAGAAATACACACTTTAGGACGTGAAATATGGCGAGGAAAACTGAAAAAGGTGGAAAATTTAGAAATGTCCACTGTAGGACGTGGAATATGGCAAGAAAACTGAAAATCATGGAAAATGAGAAACATCCACTTGACGACTTGAAAAATGACGAAATCACTAAAAAACGTGAAAAATGAGAAATGCACACTGAAGGACCTGGAATATGGCGAGAAAACTGAAAATCACGGAAAATGAGAAATACACACTTTAGGACGTGAAATATGGCGAGGAAAACTGAAAAAGGTGGAAAATTTAGAAATGTCCACTGTAGGACGTGGAATATGGCAAGAAAACTGAAAATCATGGAAAATGAGAAACATCCACTTGACGACTTGAAAAATGACGAAATCACTAAAAAACGTGAAAAATGAGAAATGCACACTGAAGGACCTGGAATATGGCGAGAAAACTGAAAATCACGGAAAATGAGAAATACACACTTTAGGACGTGAAATATGGCGAGGAAAACTGAAAAAAGGTGGAAAATTTAGAAATGTCCACTGTAGGACGTGGAATATGGCAAGAAAACTGAAAATCATGGAAAATGAGAAACATCCACTTGACGACTTGAAAAATGACGAAATCACTAAAAAAACGTGAAAAATGAGAAATGCACACTGAAGGACCTGGAATATGGCGAGAAAACTGAAAATCACGGAAAATGAGAAATACACACTTTAGGACGTGAAATATGGCGAGGAAAACTGAAAAAGGTGGAAAATTTAGAAATGTCCACTGTAGGACGTGGAATATGGCAAGAAAACTGAAAATCATGGAAAATGAGAAACATCCACTTGACGACTTGAAAAATGACGAAATCACTAAAAAACGTGAAAAATGAGAAATGCACACTGAAGGACCTGGAATATGGCGAGAAAACTGAAAATCACGGAAAATGAGAAATACACACTTTAGGACGTGAAATATGGCGAGGAAAACTGAAAAAGGTGGAAAATTTAGAAATGTCCACTGTAGGACGTGGAATATGGCAAGAAAACTGAAAATCATGGAAAATGAGAAACATCCACTTGACGACTTGAAAAATGACGAAATCACTAAAAAACGTGAAAAATGAGAAATGCACACTGAAGGACCTGGAATATGGCGAGAAAACTGAAAATCACGGAAAATGAGAAATACACACTTTAGGACGTGAAATATGGCGAGGAAAACTGAAAAAGGTGGAAAATTTAGAAATGTCCACTGTAGGACGTGGAATATGGCAAGAAAACTGAAAATCATGGAAAATGAGAAACATCCACTTGACGACTTGAAAAATGACGAAATCACTAAAAAACGTGAAAAAATGAGAAATGCACACTGAAGGACCTGGAATATGGCGAGAAAACTGAAAATCACGGAAAATGAGAAATACACACTTTAGGACGTGAAATATGGCGAGGAAAACTGAAAAAGGTGGAAAATTTAGAAATGTCCACTGTAGGACGTGGAATATGGCAAGAAAACTGAAAATCATGGAAAATGAGAAACATCCACTTGACGACTTGAAAAATGACGAAATCACTAAAAAACGTGAAAAATGAGAAATGCACACTGAAGGACCTGGAATATGGCGAGAAAACTGAAAAATCACGGAAAATGAGAAATACACACTTTAGGACGTGAAATATGGCGAGGAAAACTGAAAAAGGTGGAAAATTTAGAAATGTCCACTGTAGGACGTGGAATATGGCAAGAAAACTGAAAATCATGGAAAATGAGAAACATCCACTTGACGACTTGAAAAATGACGAAATCACTAAAAAACGTGAAAAATGAGAAATGCACACTGAAGGACCTGGAATATGGCGAGAAAACTGAAAATCACGGAAAAATGAGAAATACACACTTTAGGACGTGAAATATGGCGAGGAAAACTGAAAAAGGTGGAAAATTTAGAAATGTCCACTGTAGGACGTGGAATATGGCAAGAAAACTGAAAATCATGGAAAATGAGAAACATCCACTTGACGACTTGAAAAATGACGAAATCACTAAAAAACGTGAAAAAATGAGAAATGCACACTGAAGGACCTGGAATATGGCGAGAAAACTGAAAATCACGGAAAATGAGAAATACACACTTTAGGACGTGAAATATGGCGAGGAAAACTGAAAAAGGTGGAAAATTTAGAAATGTCCACTGTAGGACGTGGAATATGGCAAGAAAACTGAAAATCATGGAAAATGAGAAACATCCACTTGACGACTTGAAAAATGACGAAATCACTAAAAACGTGAAAAATGAGAAATGCACACTGAAGGACCTGGAATATGGCGAGAAAACTGAAAATCACGGAAAATGAGAAATACACACTTTAGGACGTGAAATATGGCGAGGAAAACTGAAAAAGGTGGAAAATTTAGAAATGTCCACTGTAGGACGTGGAATATGGCAAGAAAACTGAAAATCATGGAAAATGAGAAACATCCACTTGACGACTTGAAAAATGACGAAATCACTAAAAAACGTGAAAAATGAGAAATGCACACTGAAGGACCTGGAATATGGCGAGAAAACTGAAAATCACGGAAAATGAGAAATACACACTTTAGGACGTGAAATATGGCGAGGAAAAACTGAAAAAGGTGGAAAATTTAGAAATGTCCACTGTAGGACGTGGAATATGGCAAGAAAACTGAAAATCATGGAAAATGAGAAACATCCACTTGACGACTTGAAAAATGACGAAATCACTAAAAAACGTGAAAAATGAGAAATGCACACTGAAGGACCTGGAATATGGCGAGAAAACTGAAAATCACGGAAAATGAGAAATACACACTTTAGGACGTGAAATATGGCGAGGAAAACTGAAAAAGGTGGAAAATTTAGAAATGTCCACTGTAGGACGTGGAATATGGCAAGAAAACTGAAAATCATGGAAAATGAGAAACATCCACTTGACGACTTGAAAAATGACGAAATCACTAAAAAACGTGAAAAATGAGAAATGCACACTGAAGGACCTGGAATATGGCGAGAAAACTGAAAATCACGGAAAATGAGAAATACACACTTTAGGACGTGAAATATGGCGAGGAAAACTGAAAAAGGTGGAAAATTTAGAAATGTCCACTGTAGGACGTGGAATATGGCAAGAAAACTGAAAATCATGGAAAATGAGAAACATCCACTTGACGACTTGAAAAATGACGAAATCACTAAAAAACGTGAAAAATGAGAAATGCACACTGAAGGACCTGGAATATGGCGAGAAAACTGAAAATCACGGAAAATGAGAAATACACACTTTAGGACGTGAAATATGGCGAGGAAAACTGAAAAAGGTGGAAAATTTAGAAATGTCCACTGTAGGACGTGGAATATGGCAAGAAAACTGAAAATCATGGAAAATGAGAAACATCCACTTGACGACTTGAAAAATGACGAAATCACTAAAAAACGTGAAAAATGAGAAATGCACACTGAAGGACCTGGAATATGGCGAGAAAACTGAAAATCACGGAAAATGAGAAATACACACTTTAGGACGTGAAATATGGCGAGGAAAACTGAAAAAGGTGGAAAATTTAGAAATGTCCACTGTAGGACGTGGAATATGGCAAGAAAACTGAAAATCATGGAAAATGAGAAACATCCACTTGACGACTTGAAAAATGACGAAATCACTAAAAAAACGTGAAAAATGAGAAATGCACACTGAAGGACCTGGAATATGGCGAGAAAACTGAAAATCACGGAAAATGAGAAATACACACTTTAGGACGTGAAATATGGCGAGGAAAACTGAAAAAGGTGGAAAATTTAGAAATGTCCACTGTAGGACGTGGAATATGGCAAGAAAACTGAAAATCATGGAAAATGAGAAACATCCACTTGACGACTTGAAAAATGACGAAATCACTAAAAAACGTGAAAAATGAGAAATGCACACTGAAGGACCTGGAATATGGCGAGAAAACTGAAAATCACGGAAAAATGAGAAATACACACTTTAGGACGTGAAATATGGCGAGGAAAACTGAAAAAGGTGGAAAATTTAGAAATGTCCACTGTAGGACGTGGAATATGGCAAGAAAACTGAAAATCATGGAAAATGAGAAACATCCACTTGACGACTTGAAAAATGACGAAATCACTAAAAAACGTGAAAAATGAGAAATGCACACTGAAGGACCTGGAATATGGCGAGAAAACTGAAAATCACGGAAAATGAGAAATACACACTTTAGGACGTGAAATATGGCGAGGAAAACTGAAAAAGGTGGAAAATTTAGAAATGTCCACTGTAGGACGTGGAATATGGCAAGAAAACTGAAAATCATGGAAAATGAGAAACATCCACTTGACGACTTGAAAAAATGACGAAATCACTAAAAAACGTGAAAAATGAGAAATGCACACTGAAGGACCTGGAATATGGCGAGAAAACTGAAAATCACGGAAAATGAGAAATACACACTTTAGGACGTGAAATATGGCGAGGAAAACTGAAAAAGGTGGAAAATTTAGAAATGTCCACTGTAGGACGTGGAATATGGCAAGAAAACTGAAAATCATGGAAAATGAGAAACATCCACTTGACGACTTGAAAAAATGACGAAATCACTAAAAAACGTGAAAAATGAGAAATGCACACTGAAGGACCTGGAATATGGCGAGAAAACTGAAAATCACGGAAAATGAGAAATACACACTTTAGGACGTGAAATATGGCGAGGAAAACTGAAAAAGGTGGAAAATTTAGAAATGTCCACTGTAGGACGTGGAATATGGCAAGAAAACTGAAAATCATGGAAAATGAGAAACATCCACTTGACGACTTGAAAAATGACGAAATCACTAAAAAACGTGAAAAATGAGAAATGCACACTGAAGGACCTGGAATATGGCGAGAAAACTGAAAATCACGGAAAATGAGAAATACACACTTTAGGACGTGAAATATGGCGAGGAAAACTGAAAAAGGTGGAAAATTTAGAAATGTCCACTGTAGGACGTGGAATATGGCAAGAAAACTGAAAATCATGGAAAATGAGAAACATCCACTTGACGACTTGAAAAATGACGAAATCACTAAAAACGTGAAAAATGAGAAATGCCCACTGAAGGACCTGGAATATGGCGAGAAAACTGAAAATCACGGAAAATGAGAAATACACACTTTAGGACGTGAAATATGGCGAGGAAAACTGAAAAAGGTGGAAAATTTAGAAATGTCCACTGTAGGACGTGGAATATGGCAAGAAAACTGAAAATCATGGAAAATGAGAAACATCCACTTGACGACTTGAAAAATGACGAAATCACTAAAAAACGTGAAAAATGAGAAATGCACACTGAAGGACCTGGAATATGGCGAGAAAACTGAAAATCACGGAAAATGAGAAATACACACTTTAGGACGTGAAATATGGCGAGGAAAACTGAAAAAGGTGGAAAATTTAGAAATGTCCACTGTAGGACGTGGAATATGGCAAGAAAACTGAAAATCATGGAAAATGAGAAACATCCACTTGACGACTTGAAAAATGACGAAATCACTAAAAAACGTGAAAAATGAGAAATGCACACTGAAGGACCTGGAATATGGCGAGAAAAACTGAAAATCACGGAAAATGAGAAATACACACTTTAGGACGTGAAATATGGCGAGGAAAACTGAAAAAGGTGGAAAATTTAGAAATGTCCACTGTAGGACGTGAATATGGCAAGAAAACTGAAAATCATGGAAAATGAGAAACATCCACTTGACGACTTGAAAAATGACGAAATCACTAAAAACGTGAAAAATGAGAAATGCACACTGAAGGACCTGGAATATGGCGAGAAAACTGAAAATCACGGAAAATGAGAAATACACACTTTAGGACGTGAAATATGGCGAGGAAAACTGAAAAAGGTGGAAAATTTAGAAATGTCCACTGTAGGACGTGGAATATGGCAAGAAAACTGAAAATCATGGAAAATGAGAAACATCCACTTGACGACTTGAAAAATGACGAAATCACTAAAAAACGTGAAAAATGAGAAATGCACACTGAAGGACCTGGAATATGGCGAGAAAACTGAAAATCACGGAAAATGAGAAATACACACTTTAGGACGTGAAATATGGCGAGGAAAACTGAAAAAGGTGGAAAATTTAGAAATGTCCACTGTAGGACGTGGAATATGGCAAGAAACTGAAAATCATGGAAAATGAGAAACATCCACTTGACGACTTGAAAAATGACGAAATCACTAAAAAACGTGAAAAATGAGAAATGCACACTGAAGGACCTGGAATATGGCGAGAAAACTGAAAATCACGGAAAATGAGAAATACACACTTTAGGACGTGAAATATGGCGAGGAAAACTGAAAAAGGTGGAAAATTTAGAAATGTCCACTGTAGGACGTGGAATATGGCAAGAAAACTGAAAATCATGGAAAATGAGAAACATCCACTTGACGACTTGAAAAATGACGAAATCACTAAAAAACGTGAAAAATGAGAAATGCACACTGAAGGACCTGGAATATGGCGAGAAAACTGAAAATCACGGAAAATGAGAAATACACACTTTAGGACGTGAAATATGGCGAGGAAAACTGAAAAAGGTGGAAAATTTAGAAATGTCCACTGTAGGACGTGGAATATGGCAAGAAAACTGAAAATCATGGAAAATGAGAAACATCCACTTGACGACTTGAAAAATGACGAAATCACTAAAAAACGTGAAAAATGAGAAATGCACACTGAAGGACCTGGAATATGGCGAGAAAACTGAAAATCACGGAAAATGAGAAATACACACTTTAGGACGTGAAATATGGCGAGGAAAACTGAAAAAGGTGGAAAATTTAGAAATGTCCACTGTAGGACGTGGAATATGGCAAGAAAACTGAAAATCATGGAAAATGAGAAACATCCACTTGACGACTTGAAAAATGACGAAATCACTAAAAAACGTGAAAAATGAGAAATGCACACTGAAGGACCTGGAATATGGCGAGAAAACTGAAAATCACGGAAAATGAGAAATACACACTTTAGGACGTGAAATATGGCGAGGAAAACTGAAAAAGGTGGAAAATTTAGAAATGTCCACTGTAGGACGTGGAATATGGCAAGAAAACTGAAAATCATGGAAAATGAGAAACATCCACTTGACGACTTGAAAAATGACGAAATCACTAAAAAACGTGAAAAATGAGAAATGCACACTGAAGGACCTGGAATATGGCGAGAAAACTGAAAATCACGGAAAATGAGAAATACACACTTTAGGACGTGAAATATGGCGAGGAAAACTGAAAAAGGTGGAAAATTTAGAAATGTCCACTGTAGGACGTGGAATATGGCAAGAAAACTGAAAATCATGGAAAATGAGAAACATCCACTTGACGACTTGAAAAATGACGAAATCACTAAAAAACGTGAAAAATGAGAAATGCACACTGAAGGACCTGGAATATGGCGAGAAAACTGAAAATCACGGAAAATGAGAAATACACACTTTAGGACGTGAAATATGGCGAGGAAAACTGAAAAAGGTGGAAAATTTAGAAATGTCCACTGTAGGACGTGGAATATGGCAAGAAAACTGAAAATCATGGAAAATGAGAAACATCCACTTGACGACTTGAAAAATGACGAAATCACTAAAAAACGTGAAAAATGAGAAATGCACACTGAAGGACCTGGAATATGGCGAGAAAACTGAAAATCACGGAAAATGAGAAATACACACTTTAGGACGTGAAATATGGCGAGGAAAACTGAAAAAGGTGGAAAATTTAGAAATGTCCACTGTAGGACGTGGAATATGGCAAGAAAACTGAAAATCATGGAAAATGAGAAACATCCACTTGACGACTTGAAAAATGACGAAATCACTAAAAAACGTGAAAAATGAGAAATGCACACTGAAGGACCTGGAATATGGCGAGAAAACTGAAAATCACGGAAAATGAGAAATACACACTTTAGGACGTGAAATATGGCGAGGAAAACTGAAAAAGGTGGAAAATTTAGAAATGTCCACTGTAGGACGTGGAATATGGCAAGAAAACTGAAAATCATGGAAAATGAGAAACATCCACTTGACGACTTGAAAAATGACGAAAATCACTAAAAAACGTGAAAAATGAGAAATGCACACTGAAGGACCTGGAATATGGCGAGAAAACTGAAAATCACGGAAAATGAGAAATACACACTTTAGGACGTGAAATATGGCGAGGAAAACTGAAAAAGGTGGAAAATTTAGAAATGTCCACTGTAGGACGTGGAATATGGCAAGAAAACTGAAAATCATGGAAAATGAGAAACATCCACTTGACGACTTGAAAAATGACGAAATCACTAAAAAACGTGAAAAATGAGAAATGCACACTGAAGGACCTGGAATATGGCGAGAAAACTGAAAATCACGGAAAATGAGAAATACACACTTTAGGACGTGAAATATGGCGAGGAAAACTGAAAAAGGTGGAAAATTTAGAAATGTCCACTGTAGGACGTGGAATATGGCAAGAAAACTGAAAATCATGGAAAATGAGAAACATCCACTTGACGACTTGAAAAATGACGAAATCACTAAAAAACGTGAAAAATGAGAAATGCACACTGAAGGACCTGGAATATGGCGAGAAAACTGAAAATCACGGAAAATGAGAAATACACACTTTAGGACGTGAAATATGGCGAGGAAAACTGAAAAAGGTGGAAAATTTAGAAATGTCCACTGTAGGACGTGGAATATGGCAAGAAACTGAAAATCATGGAAAATGAGAAACATCCACTTGACGACTTGAAAAATGACGAAATCACTAAAAAACGTGAAAAATGAGAAATGCACACTGAAGGACCTGGAATATGGCGAGAAAACTGAAAATCACGGAAAATGAGAAATACACACTTTAGGACGTGAAATATGGCGAGGAAAACTGAAAAAGGTGGAAAATTTAGAAATGTCCACTGTAGGACGTGGAATATGGCAAGAAAACTGAAAATCATGGAAAATGAGAAACATCCACTTGACGACTTGAAAAATGACGAAATCACTAAAAAACGTGAAAAATGAGAAATGCACACTGAAGGACCTGGAATATGGCGAGAAAACTGAAAATCACGGAAAATGAGAAATACACACTTTAGGACGTGAAATATGGCGAGGAAAACTGAAAAAGGTGGAAAATTTAGAAATGTCCACTGTAGGACGTGGAATATGGCAAGAAAACTGAAAATCATGGAAAATGAGAAACATCCACTTGACGACTTGAAAAATGACGAAATCACTAAAAAACGTGAAAAATGAGAAATGCACACTGAAGGACCTGGAATATGGCGAGAAAACTGAAAATCACGGAAAATGAGAAATACACAACTTTAGGACGTGAAATATGGCGAGGAAAACTGAAAAAGGTGGAAAATTTAGAAATGTCCACTGTAGGACGTGGAATATGGCAAGAAAACTGAAAATCATGGAAAATGAGAAACATCCACTTGACGACTTGAAAAATGACGAAATCACTAAAAAACGTGAAAAATGAGAAATGCACACTGAAGGACCTGGAATATGGCGAGAAAACTGAAAATCACGGAAAATGAGAAATACACACTTTAGGACGTGAAATATGGCGAGGAAAACTGAAAAAGGTGGAAAATTTAGAAATGTCCACTGTAGGACGTGGAATATGGCAAGAAAACTGAAAATCATGGAAAATGAGAAACATCCACTTGACGACTTGAAAAATGACGAAATCACTAAAAAACGTGAAAAATGAGAAATGCACACTGAAAGACCTGGAATAATGGCGAGAAAACTGAAAATCACGGAAAATGAGAAATACACACTTTAGGACGTGAAATATGGCGAGGAAAACTGAAAAAGGTGGAAAATTTAGAAATGTCCACTGTAGGAATGAATATGGCAAGAAAACTGAAAATCATGGAAAATGAGAAAACATCCACCTTGACGACTTGAAAAATGACGAAATCACTAAAAACGTGAAAAATGAGAAATGCACACTGAAGGACCTGGAATATGGCGAGAAAACTGAAAATCACGGAAAATGAGAAATACACACTTTAGGACGTGAAATATGGCGAGGAAAACTGAAAAAGGTGGAAAATTTAGAAATGTCCACTGTAGGACGTGAATATGCAAGAAACTGAAAATCATGGAAATGAGAAACATCACTTGACGACTTGAAAAATGACGAAATCACTAAAAACGTGAAAAATGAGAAATGCACACTGAAGGACCTGGAATATGGCGAGAAAACTGAAAATCACGGAAAATGAGAAATACACACTTTAGGACGTGAAATATGGCGAGGAAAACTGAAAAAGGTGGAAAATTTAGAAATGTCCACTGTAGGACGTGGAATATGGCAAGAAAAACTGAAAATCATGGAAAATGAGAAACATCCACTTGACGACTTGAAAAATGACGAAATCACTGAAAAAACGTGAAAAATGAGAAATGCACACTGAAGGACCTGGAATATGGCGAGAAAACTGAAAATCACGGAAAATGAGAAATACACACTTTAGGACGTGAAATATGGCGAGGAAAACTGAAAAAGGTGGAAAATTTAGAAAATGTCCACTGTAGGACGTGGAATATGGCAAGAAAACTGAAAATCATGGAAAATGAGAAACATCCACTTGACGACTTGAAAAATGACGAAATCACTAAAAACGTGAAAAATGAGAAATGCACACTGAAGGACCTGGAATATGGCGAGAAAAACTGAAAATCACGGAAAATGAGAAATACACACTTTAGGACGTGAAATATGGCGAGGAAAACTGAAAAAGGTGGAAAATTTAGAAAATGTCCACTGTAGGACGTGGAATATGGCAAGAAAACTGAAAATCATGGAAAATGAGAAACATCCACTTGACGACTTGAAAAATGACGAAATCACTGAAAAAACGTGAAAAATGAGAAATGCACACTGTAGGACCTGGAATATGGCGAGAAAACTGAAAATCACGGAAAATGAGAAATACACACTTTAGGACGTGAAATATGGCGAGGAAAACTGAAAAAGGTGGAAAATTTAGAAATGTCCACTGTAGGACATGGAATATGGCAAGAAAACTGAAAATCATGGAAAATGAGAAACATCCACTTGACGACTTGAAAAATGACGAAATCACTGAAAAACGTGAAAAATGAGAAATGCACACTGTAAGGACCTGGAATAATGGCGAGAAAACTGAAAATCACGGAAAATGAGAAATACACACTTTAGGACGTGAAATATGGCGAGGAAAACTGAAAAAGGTTGGAAAATTTAGAAATGTCCACTGTAGGACATGGAATATGGCAAGAAATACTGAAAATCATGGAAAATGAGAAACAATCCACTTGACAGGACTTGAAAAAATGACAGAAATCACTAAAAAACGTGAAAATGAGAAATGCACACTGAAGGACGCTGGAATATGGCAGAAAACTGAAAATCACGGAAAATGAGAAATACACACTTTAGACGTGAAAATATGGCGGGAAAACTGAAAAAGGTGGAAAATTTAGAAATGTCCACTGTAGGACATGGAATATGGCAAGAAAACTGAAAATCATGGAAAATGAGAAACATCCACTTGACGACTTGAAAAATGACGAAATCACTGAAAAACGTGAAAAATGAGAAATGCACACTGAAGGACCTGGAATATGGCGAGAAAACTGAAAATCACGGAAAATGAGAAATACACACTTTAGGACGTGAAATATGGCGAGGAAAACTGAAAAAGGTGGAAAATTTAGAAATGTCCACTGTAGGAATTGAATATGCAAGAAAACTGAAAATCATGGAAAATGAGAAACATCCACTTGACGACTTGAAAAATGACGAAATCACTGAAAAAACGTGAAAAATGAGAAATGCACACTGGACCTGGAATATGGCGAAAACTGAAAATCACGGAAAATGAGAAATACACACTTTAGGACGTGAAATATGGCGAGGAAAACTGAAAAAGGTGGAAAATTTAGAAATGTCCACTGTAGGACGTGGAATGGCAAGAAAACTGAAAATCATGGAAAATGCATCCACTTGACGACTTGAAAAATGACGAAATCACTGAAAATCATGCGAGAAAACTGAAAATCACGAAAAATGAAAATGTGAGAAATGACACTGACTTACAAAATGAGAAATGGACGTGAAATATGAAAAACTGAAAAAGGTGGAAAATTTAGAAATGTCCACTGTAGGACGTGGAATATGGCAAGAAAACTGAAAATCATGGAAAATGAGAAACATCCACTTGACGACTTGAAAAATGACGAAATCACTAAAAAACGTGAAAAATGAGAAATGCACACTGAAGGACCTGGAATATGGCGAGAAAACTGAAAATCACGGAAAATGAGAAATACACACTTTAGGACGTGAAATATGGCGAGGAAAACTGAAAAAGGTGGAAAATTTAGAAATGTCCACTGTAGGACGTGGAATATGGCAAGAAAAACTGAAAATTCATGGAAAATGAGAAACATCCACTTGACGACTTGAAAAATGACGAAATCACTAAAAAACGTGAAAAATGAGAAATGCCACACTGAAGGACTGGAATATGGCGAGAAAACTGAAAATCACGGAAAATGAGAAATACACACTTTAGGACGTGAAATATGGCGAGGAAAACTGAAAAAGGTGGAAAATTTAGAAATGTCCACTGTAGGACGTTGGAATATGGCAAGAAAACTGAAAATCATGGAAAATGAGAAACATCCACTTGACGACTTGAAAAATGACGAAATCACTAAAAAACGTGAAAAATGAGAAATGCACACTGAAGGACCTGGAATATGGCGAGAAAACTGAAAATCACGGAAAATGAGAAATACACACTTTAGGACGTGAAATATGGCGAGGAAAACTGAAAAAGGTGGAAAATTTAGAAATGTCCACTGTAGGACGTGGAATATGGCAAGAAAACTGAAAATCATGGAAAATGAGAAACATCCACTTGACGACTTGAAAAATGACGAAATCACTAAAAAACGTGAAAAATGAGAAATGCACACTGAAGGACCTGGAATATGGCGAGAAAACTGAAAAATCACGGAAAATGAGAAATACACACTTTAGGACGTGAAATATGGCGAGGAAAACTGAAAAAGGTGGAAAATTTAGAAATGTCCACTGTAGGACGTGGAATATGGCAAGAAAACTGAAAATCATGGAAAATGAGAAACATCCACTTGACGACTTGAAAAATGACGAAAATCACTAAAAACGTGAAAAATGAGAAATGCACACTGAAGGACCTGGAATATGGCGAGAAAACTGAAAATCACGGAAAATGAGAAATACACACTTTAGGACGTGAAATATGGCGAGGAAAACTGAAAAAGGTGGAAAATTTAGAAATGTCCACTGTAGGACGTGGAATATGGCAAGAAAACTGAAAATCATGGAAAATGAGAAACATCCACTTGACGACTTGAAAAATGACGAAATCACTAAAAAACGTGAAAAATGAGAAATGCACACTGAAGGACCTGGAATATGGCGAGAAAACTGAAAATCACGGAAAATGAGAAATACACACTTTAGGACGTGAAATATGGCGAGGAAAACTGAAAAAGGTGGAAAATTTAGAAATGTCCACTGTAGGACGTGGAATATGGCAGAAAAACTGAAAAATCATGGAAAATGAGAAACATCCACTTGACGACTTGAAAAATGACGAAATCACTAAAAAACGTGAAAAATGAGAAATGCACACTGAAGGACCTGGAATATGGGAGAAAACTGAAAATCACGGAAAATGAGAAATACACACTTTAGGACGTGAAATATGGCGAGGAAAACTGAAAAAGGTGGAAAATTTAGAAATGTCCACTGTAGGACGTGGAATATGGCAAGAAAACTGAAAATCATGGAAAATGAGAAACATCCACTTGACGACTTGAAAAATGACGAAATCACTAAAAAACGTGAAAAATGAGAAATGCACACTGAAGGACCTGGAATATGGCGAGAAAAACTGAAAATCACGGAAAATGAGAAATACACACTTTAGGACGTGAAATATGGCGAGGAAAACTGAAAAAGGTGGAAAATTTAGAAATGTCCACTGTAGGACGTGAATATGGCAAGAAAACTGAAAATCATGGAAAATGAGAAACATCCACTTGACGACTTGAAAAAATGACGAAATCACTAAAAAACGTGAAAAATGAGAAATGCACACTGAAGGACCTGGAATATGGCGAGAAAACTGAAAATCACGGAAAATGAGAAATACACACTTTAGGACGTGAAATATGGCGAGGAAAACTGAAAAAGGTGGAAAATTTAGAAATGTCCACTGTAGGACGTGGAATATGGCAAGAAAACTGAAAATCATGGAAAATGAGAAACATCCACTTGACGACTTGAAAAATGACGAAATCACTGAAAAACGTGAAAAATGAGAAATGCACACTGAAGGACCTGGAATATGGCGAGAAAACTGAAAATCACGGAAAATGAGAAATACACACTTTAGGACGTGAAATATGGCGAGGAAAACTGAAAAAGGTGAAAATTTAGAAATGTCCACTGTAGACGTGGAATATGGCAGAAAAACTGAAAATCATGGAAAATGAGAAACATCCACTTGACGACTTGAAAAATGACGAAATCACTAAAAAACGTGAAAAATGAGAAATGCACACTGAAGGACCTGGAATATGGCGAGAAAATCATCCACTTGGACGACTTGAAAATATGGCGAGGGAAAACTGAAAATCATGGAAAATGAGAAACATCCACTTGACGACTTGAAAAATGACGAAATCACTAAAAAACGCACTGTGGAATATGGCGACTGAAAATCTGAGAAATACATGGAAAATGAGGAAACTGAAAAAGGTGGAAAATTTAGAAATGTCCACTGTAGGACGAAATGAGAAATACACACTTTAGAAAATATGAGGAAAACTGAAAAAGGTGGAAAATTTAGAAATGTCCACTGTAGGACGTGGAATATGGCAAGAAAACTGAAAATCATGGAAAAAATGAGACACTGTTGAGACCTGACTTATGGCGAGAAAACTGAAAATCAAATCACTAGGAAAATGAGAAATGACACACTGAGGAGGAAAACTGGCGAGAAAACTGAAAATCACGGAATTTACGACTGGCGAGGACTGAAAAAGGGAATATGGCAAGAAAACTGAAAATCATGGAAAATGAGAAACATCCACTTGACGACTTGAAAAATGACGAAATCACTGTGGAATATGTGAAAAAAACTGAGAAATGGAAAACACCTGAAGGACCCACTGGACGATATGGCGAGAAAATGAAAATCACGACGAAAATGAGACTACATTTGGACGTGAAATGATGGACGAGGAAAACTGAAAAAGGTGGAAAATTAGAAATGTCCACTGTAGGACGTGGAATATGGCAAGAAAACTGAAAATCATGGAAATGAAAACGGAACTTGACGACTTGAAAAATGACGTCACTAAAAATATGGCGAGGAAAACTGAAAAAGGTGGAAAATTTAGAAATGTCCACTGTAGGACGTGGAATATGGCAAGAAAACTGAAAATCATGGAAAATGATGACGACGAAAAATGACGAAACACTGAAAATCACGTGAAAAATACACAAATGCACACTTTAGGACCGGGAAAACTGAAAACTGAAAATCACGGAAAATGAGAAATCCACACACGTTATGGCAAGAAAACTATGGAAGGAGAAACTGAAAAAGGGAAAATTTAGAAAACTGTGACGACACTGTGGAAAAATGACGAAATGAACTAAAAAACGCACACTGAAGGAAATATGGCGAGAAAACTGAAAATCATGAGAAATATGGAGAAACGAGGAAAACTGAAAAGGTGAAATTTAGAAATGTCCACTGTAGGACGTGGACTGAAAATCATGAAAATGAGAAACATGACGAAAAATGACACACTAAAAAAAAAATGAAATGCACACTGAAGGACCTGGAATATGGCGAGAAAACTGAAAATCACGGAAAATGAGAAATACACACTTTAGGACGTGAAATATGGCGAGGAAAACTGAAAAGGTGGAAAATTTAGAAATGTCCACTGTAGGAAATATGGCAAGAAAACTGAAAACTGAAAATGAGAAACACGGAAAAAATGAGAAAAATGAGAAATGCACACTGAAGGACCTGGAATATGGCGACTGAAAATCACGGAAAATGAGAAATGGCGAGGCGAGGAAACTGAAAAAGGTGGAAAATTTAGAAATGTCCACTGTAGGACGTGGAATATGGCAAGAAAACTGAAAATCATGGAAAATGAGAAACATCCACTTGACGACTTGAAAAATGACGAAATCACTAAAAAACGTGAAAAATGAGAAATGCACACTGAAGGACCTGGAATATGGCGAGAAAACTGAAAATCACGGAAAATGAGAAATACACACTTTAGGACGTGAAATATGGCGAGGAAAACTGAAAAAGGTGGAAAATTTAGAAATGTCCACTGTAGGACGTGGAATATGGCAAGAAAACTGAAAATCATGGAAAATGAGAAACATCCACTTGACGACTTGAAAAATGACGAAATCACTAAAAAACGTGAAAAATGAGAAATGCACACTGAAGGACCTGGAATATGGCGAGAAAACTGAAAATCACGGAAAATGAGAAATACACACTTTAGGACGTGAAATATGGCGAGGAAAACTGAAAAAGGTGGAAAATTTAGAAATGTCCACTGTAGGACGTGGAATATGGCAAGAAAACTGAAAATCATGGAAAATGAGAAACATCCACTTGACGACTTGAAAAATGACGAAATCACTAAAAAACGTGAAAAATGAGAAATGCACACTGAAGGACCTGGAATATGGCGAGAAAACTGAAAATCACGGAAAATGAGAAATACACACTTTAGGACGTGAAATATGGCGAGGAAAACTGAAAAAGGTGGAAAATTTAGAAATGTCCACTGTAGGACGTGGAATATGGCAAGAAAACTGAAAATCATGGAAAATGAGAAACATCCACTTGACGACTTGAAAAATGACGAAATCACTAAAAAACGTGAAAAATGAGAAATGCACACTGAAGGACCTGGAATATGGCGAGAAAACTGAAAATCACGGAAAATGAGAAATACACACTTTAGGACGTGAAATATGGCGAGGAAAACTGAAAAAGGTGGAAAATTTAGAAATGTCCACTGTAGGACGTGGAATATGGCAAGAAAACTGAAAATCATGGAAAATGAGAAACATCCACTTGACGACTTGAAAAATGACGAAATCACTAAAAAACGTGAAAAATGAGAAATGCACACTGAAGGACCTGGAATATGGCGAAAACTGAAAATCTGAAAATCACGGAAAATGAGAAATACACACTTTAGGACGTGAAATATGGACGAGGAAAACTGAAAAAGGTGGAAAATTTAGAAATGTCCACCACTGTAGGACGTGGAATATGGCAAGAAAACTGAAAATCATGGAAAATGAGAAACATCCACTTGACGACTTGAAAAATGACGAAATCACTAAAAACGTGAAAAATGAGAAATGCACACTGAAGACCTGGAATATGGCGAGAAAACTGAAAATCACGGAAAATGAGAAATACACACTTTAGGACGTGAAATATGGCGAGGAAAACTGAAAAAGTGGAAAATTTAGAAATGTCCACTGTAGGACGTGGAATATGGCAAGAAATGAAAATCATGGAAAATGAGAAACATCCACTTGACGACTTGAAAAATGACGAAATCACTAAAAACGTGAAAAATGAAAATGCACACTGAAGGACCTGGAATATGGCGAGAAACTGAGGAAATCATGGGAAAATGAGAAACATCCACTTGACGACTTGAAAAATGACGAAATCACTAAAAAACGTGAAAAATGAGAAATGCACACTGAAGGACCTGGAATATGGCGAGAAAACTGAAAATCACGGAAAATGAGAAATACACACTTTAGGACGTGAAATATGGCGAGGAAAACTGAAAAAGGTGGAAAATTTAGAAATGTCCACTGTAGGACGTGGAATATGGCAAGAAAACTGAAAATCATGGAAAATGAGAAACATCCACTTGACGACTTGAAAAATGACGAAATCACTAAAAAACGTGAAAAATGAGAAATGCACACTGAAGGACCTGGAATATGGCGAGAAAACTGAAAATCACGGAAAATGAGAAATACACACTTTAGGACGTGAAATATGGCGAGGAAAACTGAAAAAGGTGGAAATTTAGAAATGTCCACTGTAGGACGTGAATATGGCAAGAAAACTGAAAATCATTGAAATGAAGGACGTGGAATCCTGAAAATCATGGAAAATGAGAAACATCCACTTGACGACTTGAAAAATGACGAAATCACTAAAAAACGTGAAAAATGAGAAATGCACACTGAAGGACCTGGAATATGGCGAGAAAACTGAAAATCACGGAAAATGAGAAATACACACTTTAGGACGTGAAATATGGCGAGGAAAACTGAAAAAGGTGGAAAATTTAGAAATGTCCACTGTAGGACGTGGAATATGGCAAGAAAACTGAAAATCATGGAAAATGAGAAACATCCACTTGACGACTTGAAAAATGACGAAACACTGTGAAAATGAGAAATGCATGAAGGACCTGGAAATGAGAAAACAAAATCACAAAATGAGAAATACACACTTTAGGACGTGAAATATGGCGAGGAAAACTGAAAAAGGTGGAAAATTTAGAAATGTCCACGAAATCACTAAAAAACGTGAAAAATGAGAAATGCACACTGAAGGACCTGGAATATGGCGAGAAAACTGAAAATCACGGAAAATGAGAAATACACACTTTAGGACGTGAAATAAGGAAAACTGAAAAAGGTGGAAAATTTAGAAATGTCAAGGACGTGGAATATGGCAAGAAAACTGAAAATCATGGAAAATGAGAAATCCACACGACTTGAAAAATGACGAAATCACTAAAAAACGTGAAAAATGAGAAATGCACACTGAAGGACCTGGAATATGGCGAGAAAACTGAAAATCACGGAAAATGAGAAATACACACTTTAGGACGTGAAATATGGCGTGAAAACCCACTGTAGGACGTGGAATATGGCAAGAAAACTGAAAATCATGGAAAATGAGAAACATCCACTTGACGACTTGAAAAATGACGAAATCACTAAAAACGTGAAAAATGAGAAATGCACACTGAAGGACCTGGAATATGGCGAGAAAACTGAAAATCACGGAAAATGAGAAATACACACTTTAGGACGTGAAATATGGCGAGGAAAACTGAAAAAGGTGGAAAATTTAGAAATGTCCACTGTAGGACGTGGAATATGGCAAGAAAACTGAAAATCATGGAAAATGAGAAACATCCACTTGACGACTTGAAAAATGACGAAATCACTAAAAAACGTGAAAAATGAGAAATGCACACTGAAGGACCTGGAATATGGCGAGAAAACTGAAAATCACGGAAAATGAGAAATACACACTTTAGGACGTGAAATATGGCGAGGAAAACTGAAAAGGTGGAAAATTTAGAAATGTCCACTGTAGGACGTGGAATATGGCAAGAAAACTGAAAATCATGGAAAATGAGAAACATCCACTTGACGACTTGAAAAATGACGAAATCACTAAAAAACGTGAAAAATGAGAAATGCACACTGAAGGACCTGGAATATGGCGAGAAAACTGAAAATCACGGAAAATGAGAAATACACACTTTAGGACGTGAAATATGGCGAGGAAAACTGAAAAAGGTGGAAAATTTAGAAATGTCCACTGTAGGACGTGGAATATGGCAAGAAAACTGAAAATCATGGAAAATGAGAAACATCCACTTGACGACTTGAAAAATGACGAAATCACTAAAAAACGTGAAAAATGAGAAATGCACACTGAGGACCTGGAATATGGCGAGAAAACTGAAAATCAGGAAAATGAGAAATACCATCGTGAATTGGCGAGGAAAATGAAAAAGGAAAATTAGAAATACAACTATTAGGAACGATTAGAAAATATGGCCGAGGAAAACTGAAAAAAGGTGGAAAATTTAGAAATGTCCACTGTAGGACGTGGAATATGGCAAGAAAACTGAAAATCATGGAAAATGAAGAAACATCCACTTGACGACTTGAAAAATGACGAAATCACTTAAAAACGTGAAAATGAGAAATGCACAACTGAAGGACCTGGAATATGGCGAGAAAACTGAAAATCACGGAAAATGAGAAATACACACTTTAGGACGTGAAATATGGCGAGGAAAACTGAAAAAGGTGGAAAATTTAGAAATGTCCACTGTAGGACGTGGAATATGGCAAGAAAACTGAAAATCATGGAAAATGAGAAACATCCACTTGACGACTTGAAAAATGACGAAAATCACTAAAAAAACGTGAAAAATGAGAAATGCACACTGAAGGACCTGGAATATGGCGAGAAAACTGAAAATCACGGAAAATGAGAAATACACACTTTAGGACGTGAAATATGGCGAGGAAAACTGAAAAAGGTGGAAAATTTAGAAATGTCCACTGTAGGACGTGGAATATGGCAAGAAAACTGAAAATCATGGAAAATGAGAAACATCCACTTGACGACTTGAAAAATGACGAAATCACTAAAAAACGTGAAAAATGAGAAATGCACACTGAAGGACCTGGAATATGGCGAGAAAACTGAAAATCACGGAAAATGAGAAATACACACTTTAGGACGTGAAAATATGGCGAGGAAAACTGAAAAAGGTGGAAAATTTAGAAATGTCCACTGTAGGACGTGGAATATGGCAAGAAAACTGAAAATCATGGAAAATGAGAAACATCCACTTGACGACTTGAAAAATGACGAAATCACTAAAAAACGTGAAAAATGAGAAATGCACACTGAAGGACCTGGAATATGGCGAGAAAACTGAAAATCACGGAAAATGAGAAATACACACTTTAGGACGTGAAATATGGCGAGGAAAACTGAAAAAGGTGGAAAATTTAGAAATGTCCACTGTAGGACGTGGAATATGGCAAGAAAACTGAAAATCATGGAAAATGAGAAACATCCACTTGACGACTTGAAAAATGACGAAATCACTAAAAAACGTGAAAAATGAGAAATGCACACTGAAGGACCTGGAATATGGCGAAAACTGAAAATCACTGGAAATATGCAGGAAAATATAAAATGAGAATTTACGGAAAAATGACGAAATCACTTGAAAATGAGAAATGCACACTGAAGGACCTGGAATATGGCGAGAAAACTGAAAATCACGGAAAATGAGAAATACACACTTTAGGACGTGAAATATGGCGAGGAAAACTGAAAAAGGTGGAAAATTTAGAAATGTCCACTGTAGGACGTGGAATATGGCAAGAAAACTGAAAATCATGGAAAATGAGAAACATCCACTTGACGACTTGAAAAATGACGAAATCACTAAAAACGTGAAAAATGAGAAATGCACACTGAAGGACCTGGAATATGGCGAGAAACTGAAAAATCACGGAAAATGAGAAATACACACTTTAGGACGTGAAATATGGCGAGGAAAACTGACACACTTTAGGACGTGAACTGTGCATGGGAAAATGAGAAACTGAAAATCATGGAAAATTTAGACGAAACTCCACTGTAGGACGTGGAATATGGCAAGAAAACTGAAAATCATGGAAAATGAGAAACATCCACTTGACGACTTGAAAAATGACGAAATCACTAAAAAACGTGAAAAATGAGAAATGCACACTGAAGGACCTGGAATATGGCGAGAAAACTGAAAATCACGGAAAATGAGAAATACACACTTTAGGACGTGAAATATGGCGAGGAAAACTGAAAAAGGTGGAAAATTTAGAAATGTCCACTGTAGGACGTGGAATATGGCAAGAAAACTGAAAATCATGGAAAATGAGAAACATCCACTTGACGACTTGAAAAATGACGAAATCACTAAAAAACATGTGAAATGAGAAAACTGAGAAATGCACACTGACGTGAGGACCTGGAATATGGCAAGAGAAAACTGAAAATCACGGAAAATGAGAAATGACTTTAGGACGTGAAATATGGCGAGGAAAACTGAAAAAGGTGGAAAATTTAGAAATGTCCACTGTAGGACGTGGAATATGGCAAGAAAACTGAAAATCATGGAAAATGAGAAACATCCACTTGACGACTTGAAAAATGACGAAATCACTAAAAAACGTGAAAAATGAGAAATGCACACTGAAGGACTGAAAAAGGTGGAAAATTTAGAAATGTCCACTGTAGGACGTGGAATATGGCGAAAAACTGAAAATCACGGAAAATGAGAAATACACACTTTAGGACGTGAAATATGGCGAGGAAAACTGAAAAAGGTGGAAAATTTAGAAATGTCCACTGTAGGACGTGGAATATGGCAAGAAAACTGAAAATCATGGAAAATGAGAAACATCCACTTGACGACTTGAAAAATGACGAAATCACTAAAAAACGTGAAAAATGAGAAATGCACACTGAAGGACCTGGAATATGGCGAGAAAACTGAAAATCACGGAAAATGAGAAATACACACTTTAGGACGTGAAATATGGCGAGGAAAACTGACCACTGTAGGACTTATGGCAGGAAAATCATGGAAAATGAGAAACATCCACTTGACGACTTGAAAAATGACGAAATCACTAAAAACGTGAAAAATGATGCACACTGAAGGACCTGGAATATGGCGAGAAAACTGAAAATCACGGAAAATGAGAAATACACACTTTAGGACGTGAAATATGGCGAGGAAAACTGAAAAAGGTGGAAATTTAGAAATGTCCACTGTAGGACGGAATATGGCAAGAAAACTGAAAATCATGGAAAATGAGAAACATCCACTTGACGACTTGAAAAATGACGAAATCACTAAAAACGTGAAAAATGAGAAATGCACACTGAAGGACCTGGAATATGGCGAGAAAACTGAAAATCACGGAAAATGAGAAATACACACTTTAGGACGTGAAATATGGCGAGGAAAACTGAAAAAGGTGGAAAATTTAGAAATGTCCACTGTAGGACGTGGAATATGGCAAGAAAACTGAAAATCATGGAAAATGAGAAACATCCACTTGACGACTTGAAAAATGACGAAATCACTAAAAAACGTGAAAAATGAGAAATGCACACTGAAGGACCTGGAATATGGCGAGAAAACTGAAAATCACGGAAAATGAGAAATACACACTTTAGGACGTGAAATATGGCGAGGAAAACTGAAAAAGGTGGAAAATTTAGAAATGTCCACTGTAGGACGTGGAATATGGCAAGAAAACTGAAAATCATGGAAAATGAGAAACATCCACTTGACGACTTGAAAAATGACGAAATCACTAAAAAACGTGAAAAATGAGAAATGCACACTGAAGGACCTGGAATATGGCGAGAAAACTGAAAATCACGGAAAATGAGAAATACACACTTTAGGACGTGAAATATGGCGAGGAAAACTGAAAAGGTGGAAAATTTAGAAATGTCCACTGGAGGACGTGAAATTTATGGGACAAGTGAAAATCATGGAAAATGAGAAACATCCACTTGACGACTTGAAAAATGACGAAATCACTAAAAAACGTGAAAAATGAGAAATGCACACTGAAGGACCTGGAATATGGAGAAACTGAAAATCACGGAAAACTGGACGTGAAATCATGGAAAATGAGTCCAAGACGACTACACATGACGAACGACTAAAAAACGTGAAAAATGAGAAATGCACTGAAGGACCTGGAATATGGCGAGAAAACTGAAAATCACGGAAAATGAGAAATACACACTTTAGGACGTGAAATATGGCGAGGAAAACTGAAAAAGGTGGAAAATTTAGAAATGTCCACTGTAGGACGTGGAATATGGCAAGAAAACTGAAAATCATGGAAAATGAGAAACATCCACTTGACGACTTGAAAAATGACGAAATCACTAAAAAACGTGAAAAATGAGAAATGCACACTGAAGGACCTGGAATATGGCGAGAAAACTGAAAATCACGGAAAATGAGAAATACACACTTTAGGACGTGAAATATGGCGAGGAAAACTGAAAAAGGTGGAAAATTTAGAAATGTCCACTGTAGGACGTGGAATATGGCAAGAAAACTGAAAATCATGGAAAATGAGAAACATCCACTTGACGACTTGAAAAATGACGAAATCACTAAAAAACGTGAAAAATGAGAAATGCACACTGAAGGACCTGGAATATGGCGAGAAAACTGAAAATCACGGAAAATGAGAAATACACACTTTAGGACGTGAAATATGGCGAGGAAAACTGAAAAAGGTGGAAAATTTAGAAATGTCCACTGTAGGACGTGGAATATGGCAAGAAAACTGAAAATCATGGAAAATGAGAAACATCCACTTGACGACTTGAAAAATGACGAAATCACTAAAAAACGTGAAAAATGAGAAATGCACACTGAAGGACCTGGAATATGGCGAGAAAACTGAAAATCACGGAAAATGAGAAATACACACTTTAGGACGTTGAAATATGGCGAGGAAAACTGAAAAAGGTGGAAAATTTAGAAATGTCACTGTAGGACGTGGAATATGGCAAGAAAACTGAAAATCATGGAAATGAGAAACATCCACTTGACGACTTGAAAAATGACGAAATCACTAAAAAACGTGAAAAATGAGAAATGCACACTGAAGGACCTGGAATATGGCGAGAAAACTGAAAATCACGGAAAATGAGAAATACACACTTTAGGACGTGAAATATGGCGAGGAAAACTGAAAAAGGTGGAAAATTTAGAAATGTCCACTGTAGGACGTGGAATATGGCAAGAAAACTGAAAATCATGGAAAATGAGAAACATCACTTGACGACTTGAAAAATGACGAAATCTAAAAAGTGAAAAATGAAAAATGCACACTGAAGACCTGGAATATGGCGAGAAAACTAAAATCACGAAAAATGAGAAATACACACTTTAGGACGTGAAATATGGCGAGGAAAACTGAAAAAGGTGGAAAATTTAGAAATGTCCACTGTAGGACGTGGAATATGGCAAGAAAACTGAAAATCATGGAAAATGAGAAACATCCACTTGACGACTTGAAAAATGACGAAATCACTAAAAACGTGAAAAATGAGAAATGCACACTGAAGGACCTGGAATATGGCGAGAAAACTGAAAATCACGGAAAATGAGAAATACACACTTTAGGACGTGAAATATGGCGAGGAAAACTGAAAAAGGTGGAAAATTTAGAAATGTCCACTGTAGGACGTGGAATATGGCAAGAAAACTGAAAATCATGGAAAATGAGAAACATCCACTTGACGACTTGAAAAATGACGAAATCACTAAAAACGTGAAAAATGAGAAATGCACACTGAAGGACCTGGAATATGGCGAGAAAACTGAAAATCACGGAAAATGAGAAATACACACTTTAGGACGTGAAATATGGCGAGGAAAACTGAAAAAGGTGGAAAATTTAGAAATGTCCACTGTAGGACGTGGAATATGGCAAGAAAACTGAAAATCATGGAAAATGAGAAACATCCACTTGACGACTTGAAAAATGACGAAATCACTAAAAAACGTGAAAAATGAGAAATGCACACTGAAGGACCTGGAATATGGCGAGAAAACTGAAAATCACGGAAAATGAGAAATACACACTTTAGGACGTGAAATATGGCGAGGAAAACTGAAAAAGGTGGAAAATTTAGAAATGTCCACTGTAGGACGTGGAATATGGCAAGAAAACTGAAAATCATGGAAAATGAGAAACATCCACTTGACGACTTGAAAAATGACGAAATCACTAAAAAACGTGAAAAATGAGAAATGCACACTGAAGGACCTGGAATATGGCGAGAAAACTGAAAATCACGGAAAATGAGAAATACACACTTTAGGACGTGAAATATGGCGAGGAAAACTGAAAAAGGTGGAAAATTTAGAAATGTCCACTGTAGGACGTGGAATATGGCAAGAAAACTGAAAATCATGGAAAATGAGAAACATCCACTTGACGACTTGAAAAATGACGAAATCACTAAAAAACGTGAAAAATGAGAAATGCACACTGAAGGACCTGGAATATGGCGAGAAAACTGAAAATCACGGAAAATGAGAAATACACACTTTAGGACGTGAAATATGGCGAGGAAAACTGAAAAAGGTGGAAAATTTAGAAATGTCCACTGTAGGACGTGGAATATGGCAAGAAAACTGAAAATCATGGAAAATGAGAAACATCCACTTGACGACTTGAAAAATGACGAAATCACTAAAAACGTGAAAAATGAGAAATGCACACTGAAGGACCTGGAATATGGCGAGAAAACTGAAAATCACGGAAAATGAGAAATACACACTTTAGGACGTGAAATATGGCGAGGAAAACTGAAAAAGGTGGAAAATTTAGAAATGTCCACTGTAGGACGTGGAATATGGCAAGAAAACTGAAAATCATGGAAAATGAGAAACATCCACTTGACGACTTGAAAAATGACGAAATCACTAAAAAACGTGAAAAATGAGAAATGCACACTGAAGGACCTGGAATATGGCGAGAAAACTGAAAATCACGGAAAATGAGAAATACACACTTTAGGACGTGAAATATGGCGAGGAAAACTGAAAAAGGTGGAAAATTTAGAAATGTCCACTGTAGGACGTGGAATATGGCAAGAAAACTGAAAATCATGGAAAAATGAGAAACATCCACTTGACGACTTGAAAAATGACGAAATCACTAAAAAACGTGAAAAATGAGAAATGCACACTGAAGGACCTGGAATATGGCGAGAAAACTGAAAATCACGGAAAATGAGAAATACACACTTTAGGACGTGAAATATGGCGAGGAAAACTGAAAAAGGTGGAAAATTTAGAAATGTCCACTGTAGGACGTGGAATATGGCAAGAAAACTGAAAATCATGGAAAATGAGAAACATCCACTTGACGACTTGAAAAATGACGAAATCACTAAAAAACGTGAAAAATGAGAAATGCACACTGAAGGACCTGGAATATGGCGAGAAAACTGAAAATCACGGAAAATGAGAAATACACACTTTAGGACGTGAAATATGGCGAGGAAAACTGAAAAAGGTGGAAAATTTAGAAATGTCCACTGTAGGACGTGGAATATGGCAAGAAAACTGAAAATCATGGAAAATGAGAAACATCCACTTGACGACTTGAAAAATGACGAAATCACTAAAAAACGTGAAAAATGAGAAATGCACACTGAAGGACCTGGAATATGGCGAGAAAACTGAAAATCACGGAAAATGAGAAATACACACTTTAGGACGTGAAATATGGCGAGGAAAACTGAAAAAGGTGGAAAATTTAGAAATGTCCACTGTAGGACGTGGAATATGGCAAGAAAACTGAAAATCATGGAAAATGAGAAACATCCACTTGACGACTTGAAAAATGACGAAATCACTAAAAAACGTGAAAAATGAGAAATGCACACTGAAGGACCTGGAATATGGCGAGAAAACTGAAAATCACGGAAAATGAGAAATACACACTTTAGGACGTGAAATATGGCGAGGAAAACTGAAAAAGGTGGAAAATTTAGAAATGTCCACTGTAGGACGTGGAATATGGCAAGAAAACTGAAAATCATGGAAAATGAGAAACATCCACTTGACGACTTGAAAAATGACGAAATCACTAAAAAACGTGAAAAATGAGAAATGCACACTGAAGGACCTGGAATATGGCGAGAAAACTGAAAATCACGGAAAATGAGAAATACACACTTTAGGACGTGAAATATGGCGAGGAAAACTGAAAAAGGTGGAAAATTTAGAAATGTCCACTGTAGGACGTGGAATATGGCAAGAAAACTGAAAATCATGGAAAATGAGAAACATCCACTTGACGACTTGAAAAATGACGAAATCACTAAAAAACGTGAAAAATGAGAAATGCACACTGAAGGACCTGGAATATGGCGAGAAAACTGAAAATCACGGAAAATGAGAAATACACACTTTAGGACGTGAAATATGGCGAGGAAAACTGAAAAAGGTGGAAAATTTAGAAATGTCCACTGTAGGACGTGGAATATGGCAAGAAAACTGAAAATCATGGAAAATGAGAAACATCCACTTGACGACTTGAAAAATGACGAAATCACTAAAAAACGTGAAAAATGAGAAATGCACACTGAAGGACCTGGAATATGGCGAGAAAACTGAAAATCACGGAAAATGAGAAATACACACTTTAGGACGTGAAATATGGCGAGGAAAACTGAAAAAGGTGGAAAATTTAGAAATGTCCACTGTAGGACGTGGAATATGGCAAGAAAACTGAAAATCATGGAAAATGAGAAACATCCACTTGACGACTTGAAAAATGACGAAATCACTAAAAAACGTGAAAAATGAGAAATGCACACTGAAGGACCTGGAATATGGCGAGAAAACTGAAAATCACGGAAAATGAGAAATACACACTTTAGGACGTGAAATATGGCGAGGAAAACTGAAAAAGGTGGAAAATTTAGAAATGTCCACTGTAGGACGTGGAATATGGCAAGAAAACTGAAAATCATGGAAAATGAGAAACATCCACTTGACGACTTGAAAAATGACGAAATCACTAAAAAACGTGAAAAATGAGAAATGCACACTGAAGGACCTGGAATATGGCGAGAAAACTGAAAATCACGGAAAATGAGAAATACACACTTTAGGACGTGAAATATGGCGAGGAAAACTGAAAAAGGTGGAAAATTTAGAAATGTCCACTGTAGGACGTGGAATATGGCAAGAAAACTGAAAATCATGGAAAATGAGAAACATCCACTTGACGACTTGAAAAATGACGAAATCACTAAAAAACGTGAAAAATGAGAAATGCACACTGAAGGACCTGGAATATGGCGAGAAAACTGAAAATCACGGAAAATGAGAAATACACACTTTAGGACGTGAAATATGGCGAGGAAAACTGAAAAAGGTGGAAAATTTAGAAATGTCCACTGTAGGACGTGGAATATGGCAAGAAAACTGAAAATCATGGAAAATGAGAAACATCCACTTGACGACTTGAAAAATGACGAAATCACTAAAAAACGTGAAAAATGAGAAATGCACACTGAAGGACCTGGAATATGGCGAGAAAACTGAAAATCACGGAAAATGAGAAATACACACTTTAGGACGTGAAATATGGCGAGGAAAACTGAAAAAGGTGGAAAATTTAGAAATGTCCACTGTAGGACGTGAATATGGCAAGAAAACTGAAAATCATGGAAAATGAGAAACATCCACTTGACGACTTGAAAAATGACGAAATCACTAAAAACGTGAAAAATGAGAAATGCACACTGAAGGACCTGGAATATGGCGAGAAAACTGAAAATCACGGAAAATGAGAAATACACACTTTAGGACGTGAAATATGGCGAGGAAAACTGAAAAAGGTGGAAAATTTAGAAATGTCCACTGTAGGACGTGGAATATGGCAAGAAAACTGAAAATCATGGAAAATGAGAAACATCCACTTGACGACTTGAAAAATGACGAAATCACTAAAAAACGTGAAAAATGAGAAATGCACACTGAAGGACCTGGAATATGGCGAGAAAACTGAAAATCACGGAAAATGAGAAATACACACTTTAGGACGTGAAATATGGCGAGGAAAACTGAAAAAGGTGGAAAATTTAGAAATGTCCACTGTAGGACGTGGAATATGGCAAGAAAACTGAAAATCATGGAAAATGAGAAACATCCACTTGACGACTTGAAAAATGACGAAATCACTGAAAAACGTGAAAAATGAGAAATGCACACTGAAGGACCTGGAATATGGCGAGAAAACTGAAAATCACGGAAAATGAGAAATACACACTTTAGGACGTGAAATATGGCGAGGAAAACTGAAAAAGGTGGAAAATTTAGAAATGTCCACTGTAGGACGTGGAATATGGCAAGAAAACTGAAAATCATGGAAAATGAGAAACATCCACTTGACGACTTGAAAAATGACGAAATCACTGAAAAACGTGAAAAATGAGAAATGCACACTGAAGGACCTGGAATATGGCGAGAAAACTGAAAATCACGGAAAATGAGAAATACACACTTTAGGACGTGAAATATGGCGAGGAAAAACTGAAAAAGGTGGAAAATTTAGAAATGTCCACTGTAGGACAGTGGAATATGGCAAGAAAACTGAAAATCATGGAAAATGAGAAACATCCACTTGACGACTTGAAAAATGACGAAATCACTAAAAACGTGAAAAATGAGAAATGCACACTGAAGGACCTGGAATATGGCGAGAAAACTGAAAATCACGGAAAATGAGAAATACACACTTTAGGACGTGAAATATGGCGAGGAAAACTGAAAAAGGTGGAAAATTTAGAAATGTCCACTGTAGGACGTGGAATATGGCAAGAAACTGAAAATCATGGAAAATGAGAAACATCCACTTGACGACTTGAAAAATGACGAAATCACTAAAAAACGTGAAAAATGAGAAAATGCACACTGAAGGACCTGGAATATGGCGAGAAAACTGAAAATCACGGAAAATGAGAAATACACACTTTAGGACGTGAAATATGGCGAGGAAAACTGAAAAGGTGGAAAATTTAGAAATGTCCACTGTAGGACGTGGAATATGGCAAGAAAACTGAAAATCATGGAAAATGAGAAACATCCACTTGACGACTTGAAAAATGACGAAATCACTAAAAAACGTGAAAAATGAGAAATGCACACTGAAGGACCTGGAATATGGCGAGAAAACTGAAATCACGGAAAATGAGAAATACACACTTTAGGACGTGAAATATGGCGAGGAAAACTGAAAAAGGTGGAAAATTTAGAAATGTCCACTGTAGGACGTGGAATATGGCAAGAAAAACTGAAAATCATGGAAAATGAGAAACATCCACTTGACGACTTGAAAAATGACGAAATCACTAAAAAACGTGAAAAATGAGAAATGCACACTGAAGGACCTGGAATATGGCGAGAAAACTGAAAATCACGGAAAATGAGAAATACACACTTTAGGACGTGAAATATGGCGAGGAAAACTGAAAAAGGTGGAAAATTTAGAAATGTCCACTGTAGGACGTGGAATATGGCAAGAAAACTGAAAATCATGGAAAATGAGAAACATCCACTTGACGACTTGAAAAATGACGAAATCACTAAAAAACGTGAAAAATGAGAAATGCACACTGAAGGACCTGGAATATGGCGAGAAAACTGAAAATCACGGAAAATGAGAAATACACACTTTAGGACGTGAAATATGGCGAGGAAAACTGAAAAAGGTGGAAAATTTAGAAATGTCCACTGTAGGACGTGGAATATGGCAAGAAAACTGAAAATCATGGAAAATGAGAAACATCCACTTGACGACTTGAAAAATGACGAAATCACTAAAAAACGTGAAAAATGAGAAATGCACACTGAAGGACCTGGAATATGGCGAGAAAACTGAAAATCACGGAAAATGAGAAATACACACTTTAGGACGTGAAATATGGCGAGGAAAACTGAAAAAGGTGGAAAATTTAGAAATGTCCACTGTAGGACGTGGAATATGGCAAGAAAACTGAAAATCATGGAAAATGAGAAACATCCACTTGACGACTTGAAAAATGACGAAATCACTAAAAAACGTGAAAAATGAGAAATGCACACTGAAGGACCTGGAATATGGCGAGAAAACTGAAAATCACGGAAAATGAGAAATACACACTTTAGGACGTGAAATATGGCGAGGAAAACTGAAAAAGGTGGAAAATTTAGAAATGTCCACTGTAGGACGTGGAATATGGCAAGAAAACTGAAAATCATGGAAAATGAGAAACATCCACTTGACGACTTGAAAAATGACGAAATCACTAAAAACGTGAAAAATGAGAAATGCACACTGAAGGACCTGGAATATGGCGAGAAAACTGAAAATCACGGAAAATGAGAAATACACACTTTAGGACGTGAAATATGGCGAGGAAAACTGAAAAAGGTGGAAAATTTAGAAATGTCCACTGTAGGACATGGAATATGGCAAGAAAACTGAAAATCATGGAAAATGAGAAACATCCACTTGACGACTTGAAAAATGACGAAATCACTGAAAAAACGTGAAAAAATGAGAAATGCACACTGATAGGACCTGGAATCTATGGCCGAGAAAACTGAAAATCACGGAAAATGAGAAATACCACACTTTAGGACGTGAAATATGGCGAGGAAAACTGAAAAAGGTGGAAAATTTAGAAATGTCCACTGTAGGACGTGGAATATGGCAAGAAAACTGAAAATCATGGAAAATGAGAAACATCCACTTGACGACTTGAAAAATGACGAAATCACTAAAAAACGTGAAAAATGAGAAATGCACACTGAAGGACCTGGAATATGGCGAGAAAAACTGAAAATCACGGAAAATGAGAAATACACACTTTAGGACGTGAAATATGGCGAGGAAAACTGAAAAAGGTGGAAAATTTAGAAATGTCCACTGTAGGACGTGGAATATGGCAAGAAAACTGAAAATCATGGAAAATGAGAAACATCCACTTGACGACTTGAAAAATGACGAAATCACTGAAAAAACGTGAAAAATGAGAAATGCACACTGAAGGACCTGGAATATGGCGAGAAAACTGAAAATCACGGAAAATGAGAAATACACACTTTAGGACGTGAAATATGGCGAGGAAAACTGAAAAGGTGGAAAATTTAGAAATGTCCACTGTAGGACGTGGAATATGGCAAGAAAACTGAAAATCATGGAAAATGAGAAACATCCACTTGACGACTTGAAAAATGACGAAATCACTAAAAAACGTGAAAAATGAGAAATGCACACTGAAGGACCTGGAATATGGCGAGAAAACTGAAAATCACGGAAAATGAGAAATACACACTTTAGGACGTGAAATATGGCGAGGAAAACTGAAAAAGGTGGAAAATTTAGAAATGTCCACTGTAGGACGTGGAATATGGCAAGAAAACTGAAAATCATGGAAAATGAGAAACATCCACTTGACGACTTGAAAAATGACGAAATCACTAAAAAACGTGAAAAATGAGAAATGCACACTGAAGGACCTGGAATATGGCGAGAAAACTGAAAATCACGGAAAATGAGAAATACACACTTTAGGACGTGAAATATGGCGAGGAAAACTGAAAAAGGTGGAAAATTTAGAAATGTCCACTGTAGACGTGGAATATGGCAAGAAAACTGAAAATCATGGAAAATGAGAAAACATCCACTTGACGACTTGAAAAATGACGAAATCACTAAAAACGTGAAAAATGAGAAATGCACACTGAAGGACCTGGAATATGGCGAGAAAAACTGAAAATCACGGAAAATGAGAAAATACACACTTTAGGACGTGAAATATGGCGAGGAAACTGAAAAAAGGTGGAAAATTTAGAAATGTCCACTGTAGGACGTGGAATATGGCAAGAAAACTGAAAATCATGGAAAAATGAGAAACATCCACTTGACGACTTGAAAAATGACGAAATCACTAAAAACGTGAAAATGAGAAATGCACACTGAAGGACCTGGAATATGGCGAGAAAACTGAAAATCACGGAAAATGAGAAATACACACTTTAGGACGTGAAATATTGCGAGGGAAAACTGAAAAAGTGGAAAATTTAGAAATGTCCACTGTAGGACGTGGAATATGGCAAGAAAACTGAAAATCATGGAAAATGAGAAACATCCACTTGACGACTTGAAAAATGACGAAATCACTAAAAACGTGAAAAATGAGAAATGCACACTGTAGGACCTGGATATGGCGAGAAAACTGAAATCACGGAAAATGAGAAATACAACTTATAGGACGTGAAATATGGCGAGGAAAACTGAAAAAGGTGGAAAATTTAGAAATGTCCACTGTAGGACGTGGAATATGGCAAGAAAACTGAAAATCATGGAAAATGAGAAACATCCACTTGACGACCTTGAAAAATGACGAAATCACTAAAAACGTGAAAAATGAGAAATGCACACTGAAGGACCTGGAATATGGCGAGAAAACTGAAAATCACGGAAAATGAGAAATACACACTTTAGGACGTGAAATATGGCGAGGAAAACTGAAAAAGTTGGAAAATTTAGAAATGTCCACTGTAGGACGTGGAATATGGCAAGAAAACTGAAAATCATGGAAAATGAGAAACATCCACTTGACGACTTGAAAAATGACGAAATCACTGAAAAACGTGAAAAATGAGAAATGCACACTGAGGACCTGGAATATGGCGAAAAAACTGAAAATCACGGAAAATGAGAAATACACACTTTAGGACGTGAAATATGGCGAGGAAAACTGAAAAAGGTGGAAAATTTAGAAATGTCCACTGTAGGACGTGGAATATGGCAAGAAAACTGAAAATCATGGAAAATGAGAAACATCCACTTGACGACTTGAAAAAATGACGAAATCACTAAAAACGTGAAAAATGAGAAATGCACACTGAAGGACCTGGAATATGGCGAGAAAAACTGAAAATCAGGAAAATGAGAAATACACACTTTAGGACGTGAAATATGGCGAGGAAAAAACTGAAAAAGGTGGAAAATTTAGAAATGTCACTGTAGGACGTGGAATATGGCAAGAAAACTGAAAATCATGGAAAATGAGAAACATCCACTTGACGACTTGAAAAATGACGAAATCACTAAAAAACGTGAAAAATGAGAAATGCACACTGAAGGACCTGGAATATGGCGAGAAAACTGAAAATCACGGAAAATGAGAAATACACACTTTAGGACGTGAAATATGGCGAGGAAAACTGAAAAAGGTGGAAAATTTAGAAATGTCCACTGTAGGACGTGGAATATGGCAAGAAAACTGAAAATCATGGAAAATGAGAAACATCCACTTGACGACTTGAAAAATGACGAAATCACTAAAAAACGTGAAAAATGAGAAATGCACACTGAAGGACCTGGAATATGGCGAGAAAACTGAAAATCACGGAAAATGAGAAATTACACACTTTAGACGTGAAATATGGCGAGGAAAACTGAAAAAGGTGGAAAATTTAGAAATGTCCACTGTAGGACATGGAATATGGCAAGAAAACTGAAAATCATGGAAAATGAGAAACATCCACTTGACGACTTGAAAAATGACGAAATCACTAAAAAACGTGAAAAAATGAGAAATGCACACTGAAGGACCTGGAATATGGCGAGAAAACTGAAAATCACGAAAATGAGAAATACACACTTTAGGACGTGAAATATGGCGAGGAAAACTGAAAAAGGTGGAAAATTTAGAAATGTCCACTGTAGGACGTGGAATATGGCAAGAAACTGAAAATCTAGAAAATACACACTTTAGGACGTGAAATATGGCGAGGAAAACTGAAAAAGGTGGAAAATTTAGAAATGTCCACTGTTGGAATATGGCAAGAAAATGAAAATCATGGAAAATGAGAAACATCCACTTGACGACTTGAAAAATGACGAAATCACTAAAAACGTGAAAAATGAGAAATGCACACTGAAGGACCTGGAATATGGCGAGAAAACTGAAAATCACGGAAAATGAGAAATACACACTTTAGGACGTGAAATATGGCGAGGAAAACTGAAAAAGGTGGAAAATTTAGAAATGTCCACTGTAGGACGTGGAATATGGCAAGAAAACTGAAAATCATGGAAAATGAGAAAATCCACTTGACGACTTGAAAAATGACGAAATCACTAAAAACGTGAAAAATGAGAAATGCACACTGAAGGACCTGGAATATGGCGAGAAAACTGAAAATCACGGAAAATGAGAAATACACACTTTAGGACGTGAAATATGGCGAGGAAAACTGAAAAAGGTGGAAAATTTAGAAATGTCCACTGTAGGACGTGGAATATGGCAAGAAAACTGAAAATCATGGAAAATGAGAAACATCCACTTGACGACTTGAAAAATGACGAAATCACTAAAAAACGTGAAAAATGAGAAATGCACACTGAAGGACCTGGAATATGGCGAGAAAACTGAAAATCACGGAAAATGAGAAATACACACTTTAGGACGTGAAATATGGCGAGGAAAACTGAAAAAGGTGGAAAATTTAGAAATGTCCACTGTAGGACGTGGAATATGGCAAGAAAACTGAAAATCATGGAAAATGAGAAACATCCACTTGACGACTTGAAAAATGACGAAATCACTAAAAAACGTGAAAAATGAGAAATGCACACTGAAGGACCTGGAATATGGCGAGAAAACTGAAAATCACGGAAAATGAGAAATACACACTTTAGGACGTGAAATATGGCGAGGAAAACTGAAAAAGGTGGAAAATTTAGAAATGTCCACTGTAGGACGTGGAATATGGCAAGAAAACTGAAAATCATGGAAAATGAGAAACATCCACTTGACGACTTGAAAAATGACGAAATCACTAAAAACGTGAAAAATGAGAAATGCACACTGAAGGACCTGGAATATGGCGAGAAAACTGAAAATCACGGAAAATGAGAAATACACACTTTAGGACGTGAAATATGGCGAGGAAAACTGAAAAAGGTGGAAAATTTAGAAATGTCCACTGTAGGACGGAATATGGCAAGAAAACTGAAAATCATGGAAAATGAGAAACATCCACTTGACGACTTGAAAAATGACGAAAATCACTAAAAACGTGAAAAATGAGAAATGCACACTGAAGGACCTGGAATATGGCGAGAAAACTGAAAATCACGGAAATGAGAAATACACACTTTAGGACGTGAAATATGGCGAGAAAAACTGAAAAAGGTGGAAAATTTAGAAATGTCCACTGTAGGACGTGGAATATGGCAAGAAAACTGAAAATCATGGAAAATGAGAAACAT
>PDYJ01000776.1_pt1 | contig 74732 bp, 66 predicted proteins | sample 1430841 | NCBI WGS metagenome assembly PDYJ01 (sample SAMN07237672, study PRJNA390542) | Gut metagenome, whole genome shotgun sequencing project. | isolation source: fecal pellets | host: Mus musculus | place: USA: New York, NY | collected 2016-10
GACGAGATCCGCGCTAACTGCAATAAATAATAACACTTAAATCCATTATCAGCAATGGCAATCAAAGTAGACAAACTAATTACAACGGTGAGGTACTGGAACGTATCCTTGCCAAAGCTGCCACGGGCAACGAGCTCGTGAGCAAGGGGCTTATCATGGTTATTCCCGGTGTGGAGAAGAGCATGAGTATTCCTCGTCTCAAGACCGGCAAGATGCTCCAGAAACGCAAGGAGAATCCTACAGTAGAGGATTCCAAGGGCGATTTCAACTGGTCTGAGAAGATTCTTACGCCCCACGACTTCATGGCCTTCACAGTGTTCAACCCACGCCAGTTCGAGCACGTCTGGCGCAAGTGGCAGCCGACAGGCAACCTCGTGTTCCGCGAACTGCCTCCTGAAGGTCAGAACGCACTTCTCGACGCACTTTCTAAGCAGGTTCAGTTCGAACTCGGGCATCACTACGTCAACGGCGAGTATGCCGAGGGCACCGATGATGACAAGCTCATGAACGGCATCCTCACCCAGGCCGCAAAAGATCCGGACTATATCCTCGTCGACGGATCCAAGGCAACCACGATGGTCGAAAAGCTCAAGGCCGTGCGTAAGGCTATCCCCAAGGCAATGCGCGAAAATCCCAACCTCCGCATCATAATGAGTGTCGAGGACTTCGACAAATACGATGACGAACTCACCGAGCGCGAGGCCAAGAACGCCAGCGAGACTGAGATCAATCGCAAGCGCTATAAGGGCATCACAATTGAGACTGTAGCAGCGTGGCCCGAAGGAGTGCTCATCGCAACTCTCTGTTCTCCCGATGCTGACGGCAACTTCTTCGCTGCCGTCAACCTGCAGAACGACGAGAACGTGATCCAGATTGACAAGTATGCCAACGCCTCTGAGCTCTACTTCTTCAAGCTGCTCATGATGGCCGATACCAACATCGCCTTCGGTGAGGAACTCGTAGTGCTCGACTCGCGTGCCACTCCCAAGTTCTCGGCCGCCCTCAAAGCTGCCAATGTCAAGAAACCTGAAGCAGATACCGAATAATGGCAAAGCTCAAGTATCTTGTACTTCACTGCACTGCGACTCCTGAAGGGCGCGAGGTGACATCCGCCGATATCCGGCGCATGCACCTCAGCCCGGTGTCTGCCGGTGGCCGTGGATGGAAACAGGTCGGCTATACAGACCTTATCCACCTTGACGGCACGGTAGAGCGTCTCGTTGACAATAATGAGGATGCCAACGTAGATCCATGGGAAATCACCAATGGAGCCAAAGGCTATAACTCCATCAGCCGCCATGTGGTGTATGCCGGAGGATGCCCTCCCCAGTCTGTACCAAACTGGCAGAACAAAGTAAAGGATACGCGTACAGCGGCTCAGCTTAAAGCAATGGAAACCTATGTGAAGGACTTCCACCGTCGCTTCCCCAATGTCCGTATAATCGGCCATAACGAGGTGGCTGCCAAAGGGTGTCCGAGTTTCGATGTGCAGAAGTGGCTCAAATCAATCGGAATAAATCAGTAACGACATAAATACGAGTGGCGATGACATTCAGCGAAATACTCAACATACTCCTTGGCGGTGGTTTCCTCGCGATGGTAGTGGGTGTGATTACTCTCAAGGCCACCGTGCGCAAGGCTAATGCCGATGCCGAGAAGGCGAGGGCTGACGCTGAGACGGTGCATATCACAACACCGAGAATGCCACCCGTATCCTTGTCGAAAATATCGTTAAACCCTTAAAAGATGAACTCAATGCAACACGAGAGGATCTTCAGGCCAACAAGCGTGAGATGGCCTCTACCAAGAGAGAAATGGCCCGGTTGCGTAAAGCAGTGGAGGCTGCCTCTGCTTGTCCTCATTCTGACGGCTGCCCTGTTCTTTACAAGCTGCGCGTCAACCCGGAAATCGACTTCGGAGCAGTCGCAGACAACCTCGGTGACCGAAATCCGGGACACTACAGCGACAATAATAAAGCAGACCGGTGGGAGATAATCCCGGAGAGCAAGGTGGAGATAGCCGTATCCGTGGACAGCCTCCTTAAATTGCCGGAAGGTGCAGCCTATACCAAGCGTAGTGGACAGGCCAATATCAAGGTCGCCACTCATGGCGATACGGTATATATCACCGGCACATGTGACAGCCTGCAGCGTCAGGTGGAATATTACGAGGCGCTCTACCACACCGCCCGTGACGCGCTGGAGCAGCAGCATGAACAGTACCAACAGGAGCGCAAGCAGCGCACCAGCCCGCGCTTATAGGCACAGTCAATCTGATAGCCGGTCTTTTCGCCGGTGTATTCCTGACAAGTATCATAATCACAAAAAGAAAAAACAATGAATAAAAACTTCATGTACGGCATCGGCTCCTTGTCATTCGGGGCTTCAAGGTCGGTTATATAGAAAAGGGCTCGTTCGATTTCGGTGGTAAGGGACCTGAGAGTGTCGATGTAGACGCTGAGCAGGTTCCCGATGCCCCTGTGCTTTCTCTCGCACAAAAGAACGGCACCATCGAACCCACGTTCAACCTGATTCAGCTCGATTACAAGAACCTCAAAAACGCGCTCGGTGGGGATCTCATAGGTGGTGATGAAGCGCCTACCGGTTGGTCTGCACCGTCTGTCCTTATAGATAAGAGCGGTGAGTGTGTCATAGACCTCGTCAGTGGTCAGCGCATCACCATCCCTAACGGTAAACTGCTCGCCAACCTTTCCGGCAAACTCACCCTTACCGAGGTTGCCAAGATCGCGTGCAAACTCAAGGTGCAGAAACCCGAAAACGGTGGCGCGCCATATACCATCACCGACATTCCCGAACAGGCTGCCGCTGCGCAGTCCGCACCCGAACAGGCAGAAGGCTAACACATGGATCCCCGCTACACAAGGGAAATAGAGAGGGAGAGCGCCGATGTCCTGCTTGATGCGGGTGTCAGCGTTCCCCTTTTCTCTTTCAAATTCCCATTCTTCAAACGACGGTTCACAGTGAGAGCCACAATGCGTCGGCCCACACTTGCCGGTCAGATCCGCATAGCACAACTGTACAACCGTATGGGTGTCACAAGTGAGCAGATGTGGGACTTTGACAAGGAACAGCAGATGAAGTTCCTGGCTGAGCATGGTTATGAAATCTCACGGATGGTAGCCGTGACTCTGTGCCGCGGATGGTGGGCGCAGCGGTTGTGGGAGCGACCGATGGCGTGGCTTGTCCGCCAGAAAATGCCCCACGATTATATGCTCGCGGCCATGATGCGCTTTGTGACCCTTATGGGCACGGACCCTTTTTTACCTATTATCAGATTGGCCGAGCGGACGAATCCGATGAAGCCGAGACTGAGCCGGGACGCGACAGGGAGTTAAAGAGCCGTTATGAAGGCTCCCATAGCCCTTTCGGATTTGTATGGCAGATAGCCGATGCCACTGGATGGTCGGTAAGATACATCCTGTATGGTGTGAGCTATCAGATGCTGATAATGATGTTGAGTGACGCTCCCCGGTATGTAGGGGGCAAGAAATCCAAAACAAACACCAATACGACAGCCGAAGATGAAGCCGCGGAAGTGGCGAACTTTTTCAGAAGTAACCTCAAAGCATGAAACCGGTACAGATAGAAATATTGCTTGGCGGCAATCTGCCACAGCGACTCAACGAAGCCGAAAGGAATATCGAGCGGCTCCGCAGGGGTGCTAACCGTGTTACCAAGGAGATGAGCGATACCGACAGGATGGCGCAGAAACTCAACGGCACGGTAACCAAACTTGTGTCCGCCTTTGCTGTGAAGCAACTTGTGTCGGCTATTGCAAAGACGCGTGGTGAGTTTCAGCAGTTAGAGGTCGCATTCACTACCATGCTCGGCAGTGCCGAGAAAGCCAATGCGCTCATGTCGCAGCTCACAAAGACTGCGGCAACGACACCGTTCGGTCTCGAGGAGGTGTCAAAGGGAGCCAAGCAGTTGCTCGCCTATGGTTTTGAGGCAGAGAAGGTCAATGAGACCCTTATCCGGTTGGGAGATATAGCAGCCGGTCTATCCGTACCCCTCAATGATCTTGTGTACCTCTACGGCACGACAATGGCCCAGGGCCGTCTTTACACTCAGGACCTAAACCAGTTCACCGGGCGAGGCATACCTATGATAGCCGAACTTGCCAAACAGTTCGGTGTGGCTGAAAGCAAAGTCAAGGAACTTGTTGAGGCCGGTAAGGTTGGATTCCCCGAAGTGCAGAAAGTTATCGAGAGCCTTACTGATGAGGGTGGTAAGTTTGGAGGTCTCATGGAGGCGCAGTCGAAAACCATCACCGGTCAGATTTCCAACATTGAGGACGCAATCTCGATGATGTTCAATGAAATCGGACAACAGTCAGAAGGTATCATCAACGAGACCCTCTCCGGCGTGTCCTATATCATCGAGCATTACGAACGTTTCGGGCGTATCCTGCTCGGACTCGTTGCCACATACGGAGTCTATCGTACTGCAGTAATGGCAGTGGTCGCCATGAAAGGATGGGCTACTGCGGCAGAGGCGTTGCATTACAACTGGCTGCTCCTTGTCGAGAAGGCGCAGAAGATGCTCAACGCTACCATGATGGCCAATCCATACGTTCTTGTCGCCACACTGCTTGCCGGTGTATGCGTTGCTCTTCTCTCGATGAAGACCGAGACCGAGCGCATGAAAGAGGCCGAGGAGGACTATGAAAAACAGAAGCAGAAAACCATCGAGGCTGAGGAGGAACACAGACGGAAGATAGAGGAACTGTGCTCCATCGCTGGAGATGAAGCTATTTCCACCGATACGCGCCGTGAGGCGTTGAATAAACTTGAGCAGAAGTACCCGGACATATTCGCCAAATACGACACCGAGTATGAGAAGCTCAAAAACATTAAGAAGATCAAAGAGGAGATTGCTGCACTTGACGGTCAAAATTCAATGGCAAATCCTGAGACCGAGCTTGCGGACGTTGAGGCAAAGATAACCCGGATGCAGACCGTCGGAGGCTGGGGATACTACAAGGCCGGCGCGTGGAACCGGGAGAAAAAGGCTTTTGACGCCATACCCGTATATACCCCGGAGTATCAGGTCCTGCTCAACAGAAGGGGGCAGCTCAAGACCCAGATACATAAAGACCGGGCCAACGCTTATTTCGAGAACCTTACCGGTATAAGCAACGACACGCTTGAAGCTGAGATAAAGCGACGCCGAGATCTTCTTGCGAAGATGTCGGTGGGTGGCTACACTCATGGTAAAATTACCCTTGCCGCAGAAAATCTTAACGGCACATTCTCCCGTGATGAGCTGCAGTACCAGTTAAATAAGCTCACATCGGAACAAAACCGCCGCAATCTACCGGTTGACAGCCCTGCAGACTGGGCTAAGGAAGCGCGCAAAAAATATCAAGCTGCTCTGAAGGCTTACAACGATTTCCTTGCAGACACCTCCCAAAGTCTCAATAAAGAGGAGTTTGAGAAAAAAGCCAAGGAACTGAAAGATGCCGTCGATGTCGCCAAAAAGGAATACGACAAGGCAAAACCGAGTACGGACAGTGATGCAGAGAAGGAGTCAAAGGCAGCCGAGAAAGCCAGGCGTGAAGCCGAAAAACGTGCCGAGATCAAACGTAAACTCGGGCAGGAACTCATAGCGGTTGAGCAGGAGAATGATGAGGCAGAGACCGAACTTATGGAGGAAGGTATCGTCAAACGTCTCAAGCTCATCGATGATGAATATCAGAAAAGGAAAAAAGCCATCGCCAAACAAAAAAGTGATTGGCAGGTGGAAAATGAAAAAGCCGGACTTGGTCGAGATTTGACTGCCGAGCAGTCGGTGGCTCTCGATGATGCCACCACGCTTAACGAGCGTAAGCGCAAAAAAGATACTGAGCGTCTGTATAAGGAATTGACAGACGAATACCAGTCATATACCGACAAGCGCCTTGAGATAGAGCGCAAGCATAATGATGATATTGCCGCACTTGAAAAGGCGCGCCGTCAGGCTGTACAGGATGGTGACTCCACAGCAGTTGCCAGGATTGATCGCTCCATAGCCGAGGCTGTTAAAAGCAAGGGCAGGGCATTGATGTCGCATGATCTTGAGGTGCTGCGCCAGTCACCGGAGTATGTCCGGGCTTTCGAGGATCTGGGTGACACTTCAAGTGAGACACTGCAGAGCCTCCTTAATCAGCTTGAGCGTCTGAAAGGGACTGCGGCAAGCGTGCTGAATCCGCAGGATCTTCGTGAATATACCACGACCATTCAGGAAATAATGGCCGAACTTGACAGCAGGGATCCATTCGGTGCTCTGACACGCAGAGCCGAGGAATTAGGCGAGGCACAGCGTGAACTTGCTGCGGCCAAGAAACAGCTCGACATAGTAACCAATGGCGGTAAGATTTTCACCGGTCTCAAGTCCGAGGGAGTTGATGCTAACGGCAAGCCGGTAATCGTTGCCACCTACCTATCCATGAGCGAGGCTTTGGCAAAATATACCGAGGCGAAGGATAAACACACCAAGGCAAGCAACCGCTATGTCAAGGCAGAGCAGGAGGCGCGTGAGAATGTCTCGCGGCTCTCCGATGCCATCAAGGATCTTGGCAACGCCATTGGCGGGGAGGCCGGTGAGGTTATCGGGCTTATCATGGATGTCGGATTGTTTATTGCCGACACCATTGACGGTATCGCGACTGTCCAGAAGGTCGGGGTAGAAGCTGTGTCAGCGGTGGAGAAAGCGTCAATAATTCTGACGATCATCTCCACAGCGGTACAGTTGCTCCAAAAAATCAGTGAGCTCGGCAGCAATAAAGCCTTCAAAGAATATGAGGCATACGCTGAAAAGATTAACGAGATCAACGCCCTCACAGACTCGGTGAACCAATATCGCCTCGCCGTGATGGAGGCCCGTCATGAAGAGGACACATGGTTTGCCGAGGACAGTCTGAAAAATCTCCGGCAGTGGCGAGAGTCCCATGACGAGGTTTACCGCGCCTATGTGGAAAAGGCAGCCGAGGCACAAGCAATATACCAGAACCAGAGGGGCGGAGGTTGGCTTACCGGTGCCTTAAACTGGATTATGGGCAATCTTTCCATATTGTCATGGTGGGGCGAATGGCGCGACCTATGGGGTCAGGGCGACTATAAGGAGGGCACGACTGCGGCAATCAACAACCTGCGCATTGAGACTCTAAAAAAGAGCAGTGGCTTCCTTGGTACAGGCATTGGCGGTCACTCACAAAAGACTGAGGATCTTGTATCATGGGCGAGAAACAATGGACTCGGCGAACTGTTCGACGAACGTGGTCTAATTGATAAGGAACTCGCACAGTCTATAATCGACAACTACGGAAATAAACTTGTCGGCCAGACACGCGAGACCCTCGAGGCGTTGATTGAACTTCGTGAGAAATATGATGAATATATAGAGCGTCTCCATGAGTATGTCAGCTCCATGTACGAGCCTCTTGTCGATAATTTTGTCGACAGCCTTTGGGATTGGCTCGACAATGGCAAGGACGCATTGGACTCATTCAAGGAGTATGCATCAGATACTTTCCGGGATATTGTATCTGATATGCTCCGTACAATAGTCCTTGATAAGGTCGTTGGCACATTCAGCGATGACATCTCCGCTCTCTATGAAAAGTATGCTGAGGGCAAGATCAACGAGAACGAACTGATGGAGCAGGTCGCCAAATTCACCGAAGATCTGATAAACCGTTATGGAAGCAATCTCCCCACCCTGGAGGGGATACTCGCTCAAGTGACCGGTATGTTCGACAAAGCCGGTATAGATTTGCGTCAGCCCGAGGACGGCGGCACCACCCAGTCGGGACGTGCCGGGGCCTACACTGCGCTGAGTCAGGACCAGGGCACTAAGCTCGAAGGACTGTTCGTGAGCGTGCAGGGTCATGTATCGAATATCGACAGTACATTTGAGAATGTGGCCGAGCGGATGAACGCAGCCGAGGGGCATCTTGCAAAAATCTCAGAAAACACAGCCTCGAGTGCCGGGGCATTAGCAAAGCTCCAGGCTATGGTGGAAAGGATAATCCGCGATGGCATAAAAACGCGATGATATGAAAGACCTTGAAGGAAAAGTTATAATCAACGGCACCGACATCTGGAAAGAGTACGGTGTATTTCTGACCGAGGAAAAGAAAGGCGGTCGGGAAAACCTTACGGCCATAATGGCACCGGCTAAGGCCAAGACACATGTCGGGGTCAACATCCGGGAACATGATGGGGTGAAATATTCCGCTGACCTTAATCCCAAAAGTGAGGAGCGTGATGTCACCTTACACTTCGCACTGTTCGCCCCTACCAAGGAACAGTGGCTGTCACGCTACCGCTCATTCATAGCCTTTCTCAAGCAGGGTGAAAAGGGTTGGCTGCGTGTCCGGTTTCCGGAACTCGACCTGACTATGATCATGTTTTATGTCGAAAGCAGCAGTTACAAACCCTTGACCTACCTTTGGGAAGAGGGAGTACAGGCAAGCCGTTTCAAGGTGAAATTCCGTGAGCCTGAGCCATCGTTCTAACAACATTATAACGCCGTTCAAATATGCTTATAACGATATATGACAGGGTAGGGAACTTCAAAGCGGAGGTTTCACCTTCCGACAGTTCCACGCAGGTAAAGGAGATCCAGGGCGACAACGTCCTGACACTCTCTTTCACCCATCACGATCATATTGCCCTCGATGTTGATGATTACTGCGACTTTGAGGGGGAGCGCTATTGGCTGACAGAGGCATATCGGCCGGAGCAGAAATCAACGCTTGAGTGGGTTTACGACATCAAACTCTACGGCATTGAGAGCCTGCTCAAGAATCTGCTTGTGCTGAAGCGTGTCGATGGCGAGAACGACCCCATATTCACACTGACCGCGCCACCGCGAGAACATGTGGTCATGATAGTAAACTGCATGAACGATGGCGCGGGGCACATCACAGACTGGAAGGTAGGTCAGGTTGACGGCACGGAGAACATTGTAATAGATTACCATGGTAAATATTGCGACGAGGCACTCCGCGAAATTGCCGAGAAAGTCGGTGCTGAATGGTGGGTCGAGGGGCAAACTGTCAATGTGTGCCGGTGTCAGCACGGAGAGCAAATCATACTCGGCTATGACAAAGGGCTCACCGGTATAACACCAGATAAAGCCGATAATGTAAAATTCTACACCCGCCTGTTCCCGGTGGGCAGTTCCCGCAACATAGACCCCGAAAAATACGGTTATACCAGGCTGCAGCTTCCGGGCGGCGAGAAGTATGTCGAGGTCAACGCTGACAAATATGGTCGAGTGGATCATTATGAGGATACCGCTTTCTCAGATATATATCCCCGTCGTACCGGCGAGGTCAGCAGTGTGCGTAGCGAGGTCAAGACCGGTGAGGATGGCAAGCCGTTCACGATATACTATTTCCGCGACAATAATCTGCCATTTGATCCGAATGATTACGAGATTGGCGGCCTTGTCAAGAGAGTGTCGTTTCAAGAAGGGAGCGAGCTTGGTGGCCTTGGTGACGAGGATAACGGTACATATTACTTCGAGGTTAATTTCAATAGTGACACCAAGGAATTTGAGATCATCACCATCTGGCCTTATGAGGACGATACTCAACTGCCGGGAGGTAGCCTTGTGCCAAAAGCCGGGGATAAGTATATCCTTTGGAATATACGGATGCCGGACGAATATTATGCGCTGGCGGAGGAGGAATTGCTGACAGCGGTCAACAAATATAACGAGGAGCATGCAATCGACGTGACCGTGTTCAAATGTCCTACAGACCATGTATGGATTGAGGATAACGACGCGGATCTTTTTGTCGGCCGTCGTGTACGCCTCGAGAGCGAACAGTACTTCCCGGAAACAGGCTACCGAGACAGCCGAATTACCAAGATAACGCGCAAGGTTAATCTGCCGTCATCAATGGACATTGAGATTGGAGATGCACTCAGTCGTACCTCCATGCAGAAGATGTCCGATAATATAAGCGATGCCAGGAGCTATGCTAAATCAGTAGGGGAGTCGGTCGCATTGCCGGATGTCATCCGCACATGGGACAGGACGCTGCCAACTGACAACAACTTATTCTCGGCTCGTCGCAGTCAACGCGAATTCATAAGCAAGAACAGTCCGGATCGGGCAAAGAAGAAGATAATTTTTGACGAGGGTATCGATGCCGGTGATTTCATTGCCGGAGCCCAGGGAGGTACTATCGATGGCAAAGGCAATGCAGAACTTCTGTCCATTGTTGTGCGCCTGTTGTTGAGTAGCCCTAAATTTGTCGATGGGCTGAATGGAGAAGGTTGGCGCATCTGGCTCGAGAACGAACTGTCACACCTCACTGTTGACAAACTGACAGTACGCCAGGTAATGACCGTCTTTGAACTGTTGATTGAAAAGATCCGCAGCGTCGGGGGGCAGATATGCGTATCTGCAGCCAATGGCAAAATCAAGGCAGTACAGACTATCAACGGCCATTATATGATAACCTTCGAACAAGATAATACGTTCGAGGTGGGTGACCTCATGCGTTGCCAGACATTCACCAACGGCCATCTGAAGAGTTATTGGGTGGAGATAACAGGCGTGTCCGGCAATTCGGTTGTCATTCCTACAACAGAGTTTGACGGGTCGTTACCTGAAGCCGGCGACGAATGTGTATTGATGGGCAGCACCGCAAACCCGAAACGCCGTAATCTCATACTTATATCGGCTACCGAAGATGGCCAGCCCCGTATCGATGTCATGGACGGTGTGTCTGCAAAGAATTTCACCGGCTGTCTTCGTGCCAGACTCGGCAATCTTGACGGTATTACCGATGACTGGTTCCCGGTAGGTAACCAACCTCACGGAGATGGTCTGTACAGCGACAACGCCTATCTGCGCGGTACGTTCCTTCTTGTGACAGGCGAGGATATAAAGACCAAGTTCGAGATTGTCGAAGGCAAGATTGAAAGCATGATTGAGGCAGTACGCGATGATTTTGTTGCAGACAAAGGTTACTTGAGCAACCCGGCTTTCGTCTCCGGCATGGAAAAGTGGGATACCTCCAACGAGGCAGTCTTCTTCCTTGTCGGCAACAAATGGATATGGGCGAACAATCATATTCTATCTAAAAAAGGAAACAGTGCAAGTATAGCCAAAGATGACGGTCGCACAGTAGTCCGTATCATCAACAAGTATATTTTGCAGAAAAACGCAAATCTCCGCAGTAAGCCGACATTCGAGACCAACAGCGATGGCAAGAAGGAAGCTGTCCCGGTTTATCTGAGCTTCTTCTATCGATGTGTAAAGCCGGGCAAGCTCACCATAGGATTTGAGGGTGTGAATAAGACCGGCTTTGAGAATTTCAACTCATTCGAAGTCGAGGAGGATATAGCGGCCACCACTGGCTATGTTCAGTTCAACTGCGACGGACTGTGGAACGGCACAGGTGATTTCAAGCTGTCATTCACCGGAGAAATCTACCTGTATATGCTCGTCATGTCCACCGATAAGGTCGAGGCTCTGACATACAAGTACCGCACATTCTTCGAGCAGTCCGAAAAGCTGATTAAAATTTCAGCTCAGAATTTCGACAAGGACGGGAAGGTATTGGCAGAGTCCGGTATAGTCACAACATCGCTGATGACCGGGCTGTATGCCATAGATAGCGAAGGACGGTTAAAGGCATTTGTTGGAACCGGGCAGGAAGGAGTCAAAATCAAGGCCGACAATATACAGTTTGAAGGATTGGTGACTGCAAACAATAACTTTAGAATATTGGAAGATGGCAGTATTGAAGCTCGAAGTGGAACATTCGCCGGATATATCAGAACGATATTCAAAGATATAAAAGATAGTGATGCGATGGAATATGGAAATGCAAAGTATAATATGTATGCCGGAGTCCGACTCAAAATCCAAAATGACTTAAATCTTCGTGTGAGTAATTACTCGGAATTGGTATTACCTGTCAGCGAAGAGTATATTGGAGCGCGTGTCGTGATATGTGAAAATATGCGAGCCTATTCAAGGAACTTCGAATTCGCAACTATTTATACAGAAGATGAAAGTTCTATCGGAGGTTTAAGGCCAGATGATGCAGAAACTACAGACCGATTTGCGGAATCCAAAATCATACGATTTGTGAATGGGGTTGTCGAGCTAATAGGCACACCCTATGGTATTGAAACTGATACGCAAAAGTGTAAATGGATGTTGTTGAGTTATGCTGCAAGTTCAATTTATGGAGATTCCAAATGATTAAATATATTGATATGATGAAACTCAATTTTCAGCAATTCAGAATCCCCACGGGTATCACTAAGTCAACCTTCAAGACAGGGGACGCACGAGAGAGTGTGGCAAATATGCTTTACCTCAATGTGAACGGCATCCGCGCCCATGCGCTCGCCCTTAAAATCTATCACAGCGAGGGTGAGACGGAATTCTCTGCCGAGGAAGTGCAGACCTTGAGAGAAGTCGCCAATGCCTATGCGACCCCGGCCTTTATCGACGGTCTTAACTCTCAGTTGGAAGGAGGTGCGGAATGAAAGTAATCCACAACCGCATTATTCCATTCCGAGGTTTCAAGTGCATCAACCTGTTCGGACTTCTGTTCGTCCGGGAAGGCTGTGTAATGACGCAGACCGATTTCAATCACGAGGCAATTCATACCGCCCAAATGAAAGAGCTGCTGTATGTGCCCTTCTACCTGCTCTATCTCTTGGAGTGGTTATGGAGGCTCATTCATTGCCGGAACGGACGAAAGGCCTACCATGACATCTCACATGAGCGCGAAGCATACGACAATCAAGCGACCCCGGACTATCTCTCCAATCGTAAACCGTACAATCAATTCAAAAAGATATGGCACTGACACAAGCAGACAAAAACGAAATCATCAATGCGCTCAAGGCAGAATCGCAGGGAGTGGATGAACTCCCCGTGGTCAGCAGTCTCGACGGCATAGTATCATTACCGGCTATCCGAGGCACTGAAGTTGTCAGTGCCCCTGTATCGCTGCTGCGCAAACCGGCAGAGGATGCGGCCAAGACAGCCACCTCAGCAGCCTCAGCCGCAAATACAGCGGCCACTCAAGCCAACACTGCACGAGACTCAGCAGTAGAAGCTGCAAATGCGGCGAATACCGCCGCCGGAGAAGCTGACAAAGCAGCAGACAAGGCTTATGATGCCGTAACTCAAGCACAGGGGGTAATCTCAAATTATGAATCAACCGCCATCGCGGCACGGGAGGGGGCGACAGCCCGGTTCTCCCGGTTTATAACGAGCATTGTCACTACCGAAAATATGAGTTCCGCAGCTCCGGGCGGAGAGGTTGTGTTTCTCGTCAGTAAGAAACTATTCGCGTATGTTGTTGGAGGCAAGTATTATCTTTCCTGGATGAATAGCAGCTATCCCATGCAGATGTACAATGAAGGCATCTCGCAAGTAAAGAAAAACAAACTGTTCCTTTGTGGCGAGACACTTTACGTGTGGAGCGACGAGAAAGAAACACTCGTCGAGGCAAGCGGCAAAGGGAACGGTAGCGGATTCTATAATCTTACCGAGCAACAGCCACTCAAAACCGGCTACTATACAAAGGCAACCGCAGTGGCAGCACTTGCCGACGCAGACATCGATGACGAGCAGAAACGGGGCATGATTATGACCTTTGAGTCGGCTCCCGGCAAATGGGAAGATTACCGCTTCATCGGGACTACGCTCGCCACATTCACTTCACCCGGTGCATGGGAGGAATATGGTTCCAAGAACACAGTCAAGCAGATAACGGTCAACGGTGAGAAAAAGACCCCGGATTCAGAAGGAAACGTGTCTATAACCATCGACAAGGTGACTGTTGACAGCAGCCTTGACCCATCAAGCGACAATCCTATCCAAAACGGAGTTGTCGCAACCAAGGTTGCGGAACTTGAAGCCGGGACTCTCTTTGGTGTCGATACTGAAGAGAACGATGACGGCTCGACGACTGTCAAACTCAACAGCAAGACATCCACCATCGCAGAGTTCACCGTCAAGGGAGGGAGCGGCGGTGTCGGAGACGACGCGTCCACAACCAAGATAGTCCTGTCCGCCTCTCTTGATAAAAAGACCATCAAGGAAGGCGACTCGGCATTGCTGACATGGTTCTACGACCATCAATATTCCGGCGGCGATGACAAAGGGCAGAGCACCGGTCAGAAGGCGACTGTCAGAATCGAGGTGCGCCGAGGAACCGTTGTAACCTATTCCGAGACCAAACAGGATGTCAATGCCAACACCTACACCATTGACCTCACCAAGTATCTGCTGCTCGGCTCAAGCGACATCTATGTCATAGCCACCACCACCGACCCCAACACCGGTAGGGAGCAGAAGAAGCAGGCCTATGTATCAATCAAAGTTGTGACACTGTCGCTCACAAGCAGCTACAACCTTGCCTCCGGCATTGCGCAGGGAGGTTTCGGCGTGCATGACACAGTTGAAATTCCCTATGCGGTCACAGGCTCCGGCACGAAGTCCGTAACCTTGTATGTCGATGGCGTACAGCGCAATCTCCACACCATCACTCGAAGCGGCACGACAAACAGCAACTTCAACCTTGATATGGCCGGACTCGCCGTCGGTCGTCATACCGTTCAGATGGTGGCAGAGATGGAGCAGGACGGACTTACCCTCAAGAGCGAGAGCATATATTTCGACATTCTGAAAAGCGGCAGCAGCGCACCCTTCCTCGGCACAAAGATTGTGCATCCGGACGGACGCATACTCACCGGCACCGGGCATACCACACCGACAATCGAGGTCGGACAATATGAAAAGTGCGAGTTTGAATTCGTGGCCTATGACCCCACCGTCATTCCGGCTACCGTAGAACTGTGGCAGAACGGCAGACTCGCCCGGACTGTCAGCGCACCTCGAACCACTCAGTCATACAGCAATCGCTTCACCGAAAAAGGCAAGCAGAGCATACAGCTCAAGCTCGGCTCAACGACATACACCATCAACCTCGATGTAGCCGAGAGCGGCATTGACATCAGCGAGGCCACCTACGGCCTACAGCTCAAACTCGATGCCACCGGGCGCAGCAATGAAGAAAGCAACCCGGCCACATGGGAATCGAATGGCGTTACAACATCGTTCGAAGGAGTGGACTGGGCAAGCAGCGGCTGGGTCAACGGCGCACTACGACTTGCAAACGGAGCCAAGGCCACAATCCACACCAAGCCATTTGCCACCGATGTCAAGTCGAGCGGTCTCACGGTCGAGCTGACAATGCGCGTGAGCAATGTCATGGACAGAGATGCCGCCGTGGTCAGCTGTCTTGACAACGGCAAAGGTCTTCTCATCACCACACAGGAGGCAAGTTTCAGAACTGGCCAGAGCGTGACCTACGAGAACGAGGACGGTCAGACCGTTCAGCGAGAAATCAAGCTCGCCACCAGCTATGCCGCCGGAGGGTGGATGAAGGTCGCCCTCATGGTGGGAACCGCAAGCGAAGACCGACTCATGCAGCTCTTTGTCAACGGTAACCGCAACGGAGCCGACATATACGATGCCTCGTTCAATTTCCGTCAGGACACCCCACAGGAAATCACTATCGACAGCTCCGAGGCAGATGTCGAGATAAAGAGCATACGTGTCTATAACCGTGCAATCAGCGATGACGAGGAGCTTGAGAACCGTATGGTGGACAGCGAGACCACCGATGAGATGATGGAGATATTCTCCGAGAACGATATCATCGGCGACACTGGGGATGTCGATATGGATAAACTCCGTGCGATGGGTAAGGGAGTCCTCCGCATCGTGCGTCAGAATATGCTCGACGATGTCTATGAGACCAACAACAAGAAGACCGACTTTCTCGCCGATGTGTATTTCTACTCTCCGCTCGGAAGCGACTTCGATTTCATTCTTACCAACTGTTACATCCGCATACAGGGTACCTCATCGACAAAGTATCCGAGCAAGAACATCCGCATCTACTTCACCAAGGGCAGCGAGATGCTCTCGATGACCGGCAAGAACGTATTGCCCGGCAACAAATATGTCATGCGCCCCGGAGCGGTTCCCGTGCCTATCGTATGCTGCAAGTCCGACTACTCCGACTCCTCCATGTCGCTCAACACCGGCGGCGCAAAGCTGTTCAACGACGTGATGAAGGAACTCGGTCTGCTCACACCGCCGCAGCGGCATCAGTACGAGCAGGGCGGCAACAGCCTCGGAGCGATAAATGTTCGTACCGCTATCGACGGCATGCCGATCGACATCTTCTGCGCCGAGACAGCGGACGGCGAGAATGTCTATTACGGGCAGTACAACTTCAACAATGAGAAATCCAAGAGCGGCCCGGTATTCGGTATGGAGGGTGTTGAAGGCTACACCGCTGAGTGTCCAATCGCGCTTGAGATGCTCAACAATACATCACCCGTCTGCCTGTTCCAATCGACAAGCGATGCACATCTCGCCGAGAATTTCGATGCCGGAGCCGAGGTCAATTACGGTGTGGATTCTTCCGGGAAAGCCCAAAGCGACGGAGATGTCAAATGGGCAGGACTTGCCACGTCACAGCAGACCGCGCTCAAGCGTCTCTACTCTTGGATACGCTCCTGTGTGCCCTCCGGCGCAAACGCCAACAACCTTTCCACGTTCAAGAGCGAGAAGTTCAAAAACGAAATCGAACAGTATTTCGACAAAGACTTCATTCTGACCTATTACATCTTTACCGACTACTTCCTCAGTGTCGATCAGAGAGCAAAGAACATGATGCTCCGCACGTGGGACGGCCTCAAGTGGTACATCACTTACTATGACGGCGACACACAGCTCGGCAAGCGCAATGACTGCTTCCTCGTGTATCTCTATACCACTGACCGCGACACATGGGACGCTGAGGCGAGCAAATACGCTTTCGAGGGACACGACTCGTGGCTGTGGAACCTTGTGCTCGCCAACCTTGAAGATGACCTCAAGAGATGTGCGGCTAACTTCCGCGCTGTCATGACAAACGAGCGCGTCCTCACTATGCTGAATGAAGAGCAGAGCGGCAACTGGTGTGACAGGGCATTCAATAAGTCCGGCTACCTGAAATATATCGCCCCGGCTACCCGGGAGATGTACGGCAAGGTGTGGCCGTTCATCTACGCCCTGCAGGGTAGCAACCGTAGCCACCGAACCTTCCTTGTCATAAACCGCTGTGCGCTGCTCGATGCCCGTTACGGCACAAGCAACTTTACCTCTGACAACATCGACCTCTACATGGCACGTGCGGAGTCCGATGCTGCCGACCGTCTGCGCATCACCGCCAATGAGCCCTACGCCTTCGGCTACGGCACCAACAACACGCCCAATATCGCCAACACCGGCATTGTGGCGGCCGATAGTGTTGCAGAGCTTGATATAACCGGGGCATTTACAGTCAATGACCCCTTGCGAGTATATGGCGCCAGCCGTATCAAGGCACTTGACATGACCGGGTCTGCGAACCATCTCAAGAACGCTCTGGACCTTGGTAAATGTACGGCACTCCGTGAACTGAACCTTCAAGCAGCACAAGGAAGCGGATCTACCGGTTGGTGGCTGTCGATAGGCAGTTGTCGCCAGTTGCGCAAGCTCAACCTCCGTTACCAGTCGCAAGCCAAGACCGGCAGCAACACAAGCACCGCCCTTGACCTGAGCAACCAGACCAAACTTGAAGATCTCGATGCGAGAGGCACGAAGGTACAGAGTATCACATTCGCCAAAGGCGCCCCGGTATCTTACGCAAGAATGCCGGCCACTATCACCACACTCCGTCTTGAGTATCTGCCAAAGCTCACTAATGCCGGACTCACCCTTGAGAGCTACGGCAATGTCCGCACTCTCATATTCGACAGTTGCCCCAACTTAAACTGGGAATCCTTGCTGTCAAGATGTGCCAACATCGACCGTCTCCGTATCACCGGCATCGACCGGGAGGACGATGGCACATGGCTCAACAAATTCATGGCGATGGGCGGCGTTGATGCCGACGGGAACTCCACTGATACCTGTGCTCTCGTGGGTACGGTGCGCTTGACACGTTACATCGACGAGGAACAATATCAGCGCATGTGTGCACACTTCCCCGAGCTGAATATCCGTCAGCCCGAGTACACCACCATCAAGCGCAACATCAATGTGGCCGATGACCGCAGCATAACCAACCTTGACAATGGTACCGGCTATGAGTCCGGCACCGACTATATGCCGAGCGGACACATCACGGCGATACTCGCCAAGCGCCACCGCTGTCTTGCCAAGGTCACCCGCAAACCAACGACCAGAAAAGTCACCATCGCCAATGTCGAGACCACCATGAATAACCTCGACGGTGAGATGACCTACTTCCCTCTGCATGATGAAAACTCCAACTATTATGCAGACGCGGACGACATCGCCAACTGCACCCCTGCAAAACTCGACGGCAGCGAGGGCGACCTGATGATGTATGAGCCCGGATTCTGGTGCAAGGGTGTCAACGACTACCTCGGGGAAGCCTTCTACAGCTGCTACAGCAGCAACGATGCCGACCATCGACCTGCAACCCCGGAAGCCACCGTGCTGACACTTGATGACCTCAAGGCAGGCGGTAAGGTCATCGCCGGTCGAAAGATTGTGCCCAAGGATACGTTGGCCGCCTCATACACCACCGACAGCACTTACTCAGTATGTACGGTGGAGGTTGCCGGGCATAAGCGTGTGCGCTATCCGTCAGTACCGGGTTCAAGCCTCGTCGGTGCTGTATTCTGTGACAGTGCCGGCAACGTGGTCGAGAGCGTCATCGTACCGACCCTTTCCTGTAAGTTCGAGGCAGGAATGTACATCATTAACGACATCCCCGAAGATGCTGTCACGCTGCATTTCTCCATACTCAATACCGCAGAGTTTGACAAGGTGGTACTGTCGGATAGTGACAAGATAGAGGATATGGAGCCCGAGTGGTATTTTGATGCCGATCATCTCTGTGCCGTGGTCGGCACATCGACCGTCGGCAACAAGTTCCGCTCTGCCATAACGGGTGGCACCACTGTCGCAAGCATGAGCTGGACCGACTTCCACTATTACAGTGCCCAGCGAGGCATGCAGCAGATAGACGCACTCATGCACAACCGCATCGCCAACCTGTGTTATGCCAAATACGGCCGGCTCGATATGCAGAGCCAGTGCGGAGGCGGCCAACACACAAACAATCGTACCACCGGGGGCACGATGAAATGGGGTATGCGCGACACCATCGGCTATGATGAAGCCGTTTTAATAAAGTCCAACATCACCAATTCAGTCATCGAGAATGTGGTTCACCAGTATGCATGGGAGGTGAGCACTGACAGCATCGGAACTGTCACTGTAGAGCAGCTCAATAACATCAACTGCCTCGGCTACGAGGACATCTACGGCCACAAGTACGACATGATGGATGGAGTGGATCTCCCCAATGACAGCGGTAACGCCGGTAAATGGCGTATATGGATGCCAGATGGTAGTATCCGTATGGTGAAGGGTCATACCTCAAGCGGCAACTGGATAACAGGCGTGGCACATGGGCTGTATATGGACATGGTGCCTGTCGGTACTCTCAACGGCAGTTCCAGCACATACTTCACAGATACTTACTGGATAAGCACAGCATCAGGCCGTGTGGTCTATCGCGGCTACAACAGCGCGGGTGCGAATGGCGGCGTGTCGTGCGCGTATGCGAATTTCGATGCTTCGTATACGAGCGCGTATGTCGGGTCGCGCCTGGCCTTCCGCGGCAAAATCCTCAAAGCGCTCAGCGTTGCCGCGTTCAAAGCGTTGGCCGAGGCCGCGTAAGCGGAAAGCGAGAAAGCGGTCGCGCGGCGACCCAAAGCGCAAAGCGACAACACAAAGAGAACGGCCTTCGGACGATGTTCGAAGGCCGTTCAAATATAGTTGGAATGATGGAGTGGGGGAGCGCCGGGCGTCAGCCCTGACCCCGGCGAAGCCGGGTCGATTTTGGAGCGAAAATAGGGTAGGGCGGCCGATTAAAAAAGCGTACCCGGAGGTACGCTTCGTTTTGCGGTGAGTCACGTTTCGTTTTAATTTTGGGCCGCTTCGATTTATTCCCGTCCTCCGTTTCGTTTTGCGGATTATATACCATTGTCAAAATAATATGAAGATATTGCAAGTCAACGTGGTTTATGCAAAAGGCAGTACAGGTAAGATTGTTGCCGATGTTCACTCTGAGTTAATTGCACAGAATTGTGGTTCGCTTGTTGCCTATGGTCGCGGTTCAAGAGTTAGTGGAAATAATGTATATAAGTTTTGTACTGAGTTAGAAGCTGCAGTTCAAAAGGTATACAACCGTCTTGGAGGATTGATGTATGGTGGCTCTTTTCTTTCAACCCTGCGACTTATCGAATATATCAAGCGGGAAAGACCTGATGTTGTACATTTACATTGCATTAATGGTTATTGCGTAAATATATACAAGCTGCTAAACGCACTTGCAAAACAGAGAGTCAAGACTATAGTCACTCATCATGCCGAGTTCTTCTATACAGGAAATTGTGGACATGCATTAGAATGTAATCGGTTTATGGACAATCCCGGATGTCGCGACTGTCCGAGACCAAAGGCTGCAACCGGAGCATTATTGTGCAATCGTGCTTCAAAGGCATGGCTGAAGATGAAGAAAGCTTTTGCGTGTTTTGACAAAGACATGCTTGTATTTACGGCAGTGTCTCCGTGGCTGGCGGAAAGAGCAAAACTATCCTCTGTTGTAGAGGGAAGAGAATGCTTCGTTGTCGAGAATGGTATCGATACCATGGTTTTTAATCATTCGCAAGATTTCATGGTCGGCAGGTCTTTGATAACGAATTGTAAGTCGAAAATGATATTGCACGTGACAGCATCATTCTCAGATGCTAAGGATTCATTCAAGGGCGGCGACAGCATAGTAGCTTTAGCTCGGATGATGCCTAATGTTACATTTGTCATCGCAGCATCATATAGTAGTGTTTCCGGATCTTTACCTGATAATATTGTACTATTTGGAAGAACGCGAGACCAACAAGAATTAGCAGCTCTCTATAATGCGGCGGATTTAACGATAATAGCCTCGAAACGAGAAACTTTTTCGATGATTGTCGCAGAAAGTTTGTGCTGCGGTACACCGGTTGTAGGATATAAAGCGGGAGGTCCTGAAAGCATTGCTATTAGTGATTATTGTAGTTTTGTTGACTATGGCGATCTTACAGCTCTTAAAAGTGCTGCCGAAATAATGCTGGGTAAAGATTACGATAGGGACGAAATATCGCAGAGAGCAAAAGCGAAATTTGACCGCAAAGTAATGGCAAACAACTATATGAAAATCTATAAATCAATGTTATCATGAACTACCCTCGTGTTTTAGTAGTATCTAACCAGAGCTTTTCAGATTCAACATCGAATGGTCGAACTTTAGGCACATTGTTTAAGGGTTGGCCTCATGATAAATTAAGGCAATTTTGTATCTCGTTGAACAACCCTGACACTTCGGTTTGTACAGATTATTTTGCAGTAAGTGACAGTGAAGCGTTAAAGTCTTTTTTGTCATTGGGTCTAAACCAAAATAATGATAATTCAGTTACCCTCGGTTCAAACTCAAAAAATAATAGAAGTCAAGGATTAAAGAAGACCGCAATAGTAGTATCTGTAAGGAATATAGTGTGGTCTACCGGATTATGGAAGAGTAGTAAGTTTCACGAATGGCTTGATGATTTTAAGCCTCAGATTGTAGTATTCCAAAGTGGTGATTCTGCCTTTATGGCTGATATAGCTCGGAATATTGCTAAAAAATATGGTGCAAGGATTGTGATTTTCAATACAGAAGGCTATATATTTTTCAATCATAATTATCTAAAACATCATTACAGTGACTTTATAGCTTTCCCCATTTTTAAACGAGTATATCGAAAAGCCTTTTTTAAAGTATTCAAATCATCAACACTATCAATATATTTAAATAGTCAGCTTGAATCCGACTATCAAAAATTACTTGCACATAAATCTGAAGTTATCTACAATAGCTCTGAAATTACTTTTAGGCCAGCAGGTGAGTTGTCGGATACTCCTACATTTGCTTATTTAGGTAATCTTGGCTTAAAACGTCCTGAGGCTTTGGCTGAATTTGCTGAGGTGCTACGTGAGGTAGCTCCAGCGTGTCACATTGATGTATATGGTAAGTTGCCGGCTGATTATGACGGTATTTTCGACCGCACTCCCGGGATAGTGTATCATGGTATGGTCAGCTACGATAAGGTGAAAGAGGTAATCGGGTCGACTGATTTTCTTTTGCATGTCGAGAAGGACGATCCGGTATTGACCAGAGAGCTAAGGTATGCTTTTTCAACTAAGATTGCTGATAGTATTTGTTCCGGTCGCAATTTCATTGTTTATGCACCGGCTTCACTGGCATGTTCGAAATATATTGCCGATACGGGAGCAGCGTGGCTTGCATCTACAAAATCTGGATTGCGCCAAGTGCTTAAATCTGTATTAACAGATAGGGATGCGCGAAGCAAGGTGCTTTCGCGTGCGCGTGAGGTTGCTGAAGAAAATCACAGTGCGGCTAAAAACAGCGCAAAATTTCAAGAAATATTATGTTCGATAAGCAAGGATCAATAGTACTACCCAAGGGTACGTGTGATGTGATAAAGCTTATAGCGGCCCTTCTGGTTGTGACCTCGCATATCGGAAGTGTAGCTTTGGGCCCGGCATATAATTCGACTCACTGGTCTTTTTACTTGCTTGCAACGCAAAACGGATATATGGGTGTTGCCTTGTTTTTCTTCCTTTCCGGCTATGGTTTGATGGAAAGTGAGATTCGCAGTCATCTGCCTTTATATCAATTTATAAAACGGCGTTTTTTGAAAGTTTATTTTCCAGTATTACTTGTAACCGGGTTATGGCTTTTAATTACCCTCCCCCCCCCCATTTAAGTGGCAGTAAATCAGAGATATACGATTTGCTGTGGGGCTTTGCAGATCCGGTGATGTGGTTTATTAGGGTACTGATACCTCTTTATGCTGTTTTTTACATTGGATCTATATCTGCAAAATATATTGGTTGGGGTAAGGTTTCAGGTGTTATTTTGATTGCGTGCATAGCTTATAGTGTTTATCGTCAGATATGTTTTGATACGATAAGAGATCATTCAGTTCCCTTGTTTGCACTTGGCATAATGGCAGCATTGTACAAACGTGGACATCTTAGTGTTGTGAGTATTTCGATTTTAGTTATTGGGTTATTTGTGAGTGGGTTCGGATTACTGACTTCGCATCCAATAACCAATACTCTGCATTCGATGTTTGATTATACTATAGTAGTCGGGGTTATATTAACTGTGTCGATCTTCAAATTAGACTGGCATCTGTCAACCTGGCTCTCGGCAATTCTATTTGATGTCTATCTTGTCCATTTCAAGTACTTTACATTAGCCTCAGAGGTGTGGCAGATTCCACTTTGGCTCTTTCTTATACTATCTGTGCCAGTCTCTTTTGTACTCGCATATACATTCATGAGATTGCGCACATCTATAGCGAAGGCATTACATATATAAATATTCTATGGCAGAATTCGTAATACTTATGTCGTGTATGCATCAACACGACCATTCAATCTTGGTACGAAGCAATGTTCAATCTAATATCGTTGTAGTCAATCAATGCGATATTGATAAAACGGAGGAATTTGAGTTCACCAACAAATATGGACAGAATAAATGGTGTAGATTTATATCAACCACAGAGCGAGGTCTGTCCAGAAGCCGAAATATGGCGCTACAAAATGCTCCAAATGATAGCATCTGTCTTATTGCTGATGACGATGAGACATTTGACGACAAAGTAGAGAACACGATTCTCGATTCGTTTGAGCGGTATCCCATGGCTGATTTGATCGCATTTTCCTTGATTCGTAAAGACTTGAAAACAAAAAAAGTTTATCCGACAAGTCATAGATTGCTTAAATTCCGTCAGATAATGAATACATCGTCTCAGCAATTGGCCTTTAAAATATCAAGTGTTAAGGCGTATGGTGTACAATTTGATGTGAAGATGGGTAGCGGAACCGGTAATGGTGGAGGTGAAGAGAATAAGTTCATGCTCGATATGAGGCGAGCCGGAGCTTCGATGCATTATTCACCGGAATGTATTGCCACAGTTAATCCCGGCGAAAGCCAGTGGTTTAAAGGATATACTCCTTCATATCTTCAAAACCTCGGATGGTCATCACGCCGTTCGCTGGGAGTTCTTACCGGATTTGCCTATATAAACTATTGGGTTCTGACTCATAGGAGATTCTACGGGTCAGATATTTCTCCGCTAAAAGCGTATGTAAATATTTTCAAAGGCTATTTCAGTAAGCGATGATTGAGTGTAAACAACCATTTTCAGTGGCTATGGCGGTTTATCGTAATGATAATGCCGTAGATTTTGCAGAAGCTGTCAGAAGTATCTACGATAGTCAAACCGTTAAGCCTTCGGAGATAATAATTGTAATCGACGGTCCTATTCCGGAGACTCTTGAAACAACTCTTGAGAGCCTTAAAAAGGATATCGGAATAATCAAATTCGTTAGATTTGAGAAGAATCAAGGTCATGCAGCTGTTCGTCAAGCCGGGCTTGAAGCAGCTTCTTTTGACTTGGTTGCGGTAATGGATGCTGATGATATCTCTGTTCCCCAACGATTTGAGATGCTGCTTGAGGCATTTGCCAAGCACCCTGAAGCATCGGTGATCGGTGGACAAATAAAGGAATTTATAGAAAAGCCTTCAAATGTAGTTGGTGAGCGAATCGTTCCTGAGAAGGATGATGAGATAAAGCTATATCTAAAGAGTCGCTGCCCAATGAATCTGGTTACAGTTATGTATCGGAAAAAGGATGTAGCTGCTGTCGGCGGATTTATGGATTGGTATTGTGAAGAAGACTATTACCTTTGGATTCGTCTGGCAGAGAATGGCTATAAGTTTTTCAATGTAAGTGATAACCTTGTCAATGTGCGTGTTGGTAAGGAGATGTATCAGCGACGAGGTGGGTGGAAGTATTTTAAGAGCGAGGCGAGGCTACAGGCCTATATGTTAAAACATGGCGTGATTTCCTTGCCTCGATATATCTATAATACCATTGGCCGGTTCGTTGTTCAGGTTGCTATGCCTAACCGTCTTCGTGGTTTTATATTCCAGAAGCTTTTCAGAAAGTAATGGGTCACTACAAAGATCTTGAAATAGCAAGGCTGGGCGACCCATTTTATGGTCTATCGGATAAACCGGTGGGTATAGGTTGTTTCAATAATCGCTTGCTGAGAAAGTATGTTGACGATTTTGGATCTGTTGCAGAATGTTCTTATAGTGGTAAGCGGGAGAAATGTTTACCCTTTGTAGATTGTGTTAGAAAAATCAACGATATAATAAACACATATTTTACAGATGCCGCTAACGAGGCCGGATATGACAGCCATTTTGATGATGACGGTGATGTAGGCGGTTTTATCAAATTAGGTGGTGGTTATATAGTTCCTGAGGGCAAAACGCATTATACTGATATTGCGGAATTGTTGGAGGGAGAGGCTCTGGATGTAAATGATGTAAAGCTAAAGGAAGATATCCGTGAGGTGCTGCCTGAGGGACTGTTTGTTGAAAAGGATCTTTATGGTTTGAACGAAGCCGAGGAGCGTACGATTGATTGGCGAGAGTTGGTCCGGCAGTCGCGAGCTTGGCGAAAGCAGGGTCTCGATTATCCGAACCTTCCTATTTCGGCCAGAACCCAATTATTCAATCTTTTGGAAACGATTCAATCGATAGGTCATAAGGTCCTAAGACGCATGCGGGTTGATTTGTTTAGGGTCGTCAAATACCCGGACCCTCTCGAAAATGTGGAGTTTACAAATCTCACATCACCGCCATACAAGTTCACACGCGACCTCAGGATGAGTAGAGTGGGAGAGGCAATGTTTTATGGCGCATCTACTCAAGAGTGTGCACGAGAAGAGGCTGTAGGAAGTGATCATAGTTGTTATTATATAGGAGAGTTTGAGGGATTGCATGAATTTACGATGCTCGACCTTCGAAAACTTCGTGAACGAGTTTCTATATTTGATATTGACGAGAATGACTATTATGCTTTGGTTTTTTTGCAATATTTTGCTCATGAAATATCAAAGCCTGTTGCCGATCATAACCCGGAAGATTACATACCGACACAATTTATAACCGGCTATTTTAAGAATTCATTGAAACGATATAAAGCTGACGGTTCGAAAGATGCAATTGATGGCATCTTGTATGATAGCAGCAAAGTTGATGATGCATATAACGCTGTGCTGTTTTTTGATAACGCAGAGAGTGCCAAGCATCTCAGACTCAATGGATACACATTAATAGACAAACGTTAAAAATACAACTCTAAATAAATCCAATCATGCCGAAAAAATATAAAATCGGTTACACAACCGGTGTGTTCGATATGTTTCACATCGGACATCTCAATATTCTCCGCCGAGCAAAGGAGCAGTGCGAACACCTGATAGTTGGAGTTAGTACTGATGAGGTTGTTGAGTCATACAAACACCACCTACCTGTAATTCCTTACGTCGATAGGGCAGCAATTGTTAAGGCTATATGTTATGTTGACGAGGTAGTACCACAAGAATCGATGGATAAGTTTGAGGCTTGGCAAAGCCTCAAGTTCGATGTTATGTTCCATGGTAGTGAGTGGAAAGGTTCGGACTTGTATAATGGTTATGTCGAGAAATTTTCAACGGTTGGAGTTGATGTCGTTTTTCTTCCACATACCGACGGAATAAGTTCTACAATGCTGAGAGAACGTAATGACAAAAAGTAAAAATATCAGCTCATTACCACATACAGATTGTTGCGGCTGCAGGGCTTGCGGCGATGTGTGCCCGGTATCGTGTATTAGTTTTGGGAAAGATGATGAATCGTTTCTCTATCCGATTGTCGACGAGTCTGTTTGTATTCAATGTGGTAAATGTGTTAAGACTTGCCCGGAATTCAATCCGTCATATAATAGTGTCCCCTCTGATGTCATAGCAGCATATGCGTTATCAGCTGCAGAACGTAATTCTGGGTCTTCGGGCGGTATTTTCGGTGTTTTGGCCAGCTATATCCTTGCTCAAGGTGGCCGGGTATGGGGTGCTGCATTTGACGAGAATCTAAAGTTGAGACATTCTTGTGCTACTACTTTGGCGGAACTCAAGCCTCTGATGAGGTCAAAATATCTTCAAAGTGATACGAGTGAATGTTACAGACAGATAGCAACAGACCTCAAAAATGGTATACTAACACTCTTTTGTGGTACTCCTTGCCAGTGTAATGCCTTGCGAAATTATGTAGGAGAAAACAAGAATCTTTATCTGATAGATTTGATATGCCACGGAGTTCCTTCCCAAGATTTATTTGATAAGTCTATCAAGTGGCTTGAGGATAAGGAGCATTGCAAAGTGACTCGATTTGCATTTCGGTCGAAGTATAAGGGCGCTCTTCATCCACAAGCTTTTTCATGTGAGTGCACTAAGAATGGTAAAATAAAAACAATCAATGGCCTGCATTATCAGTTTCCGTTCTATTTTGGTTTTCAGAAATATATAACTTTGCGCCCCTCATGCTATACCTGCAAATGGGCCCGCTCTGAGCGAGTAGGCGATATTACTTTAGGAGACTTTTGGGGCGTTGAAGAACATGATGCAAATCTCGATCCAAAGACAGGAATATCCGAAGTATTGGCAAATACAGCTAAAGGGAAGAAACTAATGCAGAGCGTTGTGGATGCGGGCCTTGTCTGGACTGAAGATTTTGCTTTCGAGCAAGTTGCAGGAAATAATGGTTGCTTGCATGGGCCGACAAAGTTAAAACCTGAAAGGGCTGAATTGTTTGCTGAATTAAGAACCGAGCCTTTCGAAGATGTTGTAAAGAATCATTTGGTATCAAAACGTAAGTGGATTTTTGATCTTTACTATGGAATGCCGGGATTTTTTAGGAAGATAGTTCGAAAGGTGATGGATAAAAGAATGAAATATGAATAATCTCATGCGTCCGGAAACTGAAGATTCTTATGGATTGAAGGACCTTCAGAACGTAATATTGAATATCGCACAATATATCGATACCCTTTGCCAAGCTCATGGTATTAACTATAGGCTCATGGGTGGTTCTGCATTAGGAGCAAAACGTCACGGTGGTTTTATTCCATGGGATGACGATTTAGATGTGTTCATGACTCCGACAGAGTATGAGACTTTTCGCGATGTATTCAATAAATACGGTGATAAGCAAAATTTCTCATTGCAGGAGCTTGGAGAATCAAATGGCCGTGTTATTACTGCTAAAGTGCGATTGAACAATTCGTATTATGAAGAAGAAATAATCAAGGGGTGGAAGATTCATCATGGAGTGTATGTTGATATTTTTATTCTCCATACATGTCCTGATAATAGCATTGCTCAGAGGTGGCAGTATTTTTGGGCGAAGTATCTTATTATAAAAGGACTTGCCAATAAAACATATAACAGGCGTGGCGGAATTGCCGGATTGGTTGTTAAATGTGCAAAGATTCTACCCAAACGCTTCTTACTTAATTATGGATTGAAGCAGGTTTATCGTTGGCGCGATACCAAGACGATGTATTTCTGTAATTTCCTTGGTAAAGCTTTGTTCAAGAATGGCAAGTATCGCTATGACGACTTCGCAAAGTCAAAACGTGTTCCGTTTGAAACTATAGAAATGAATGTGGCTATAGGACTCGAACGTTTCTTGACTGATAGATTTGGTGATTATATGAAACCACCAACAGCGGAGCGCATAAGATACGAACAACATGCCTCATGCTGGAATCTTGAGGTCCATGATTACTCAGATCGTTCCGACGAAAAATATCTTTTTTAAAATATGACTATAAAATACATCTTTGACAGGCTGATGTCGTTCATCGGGCTGTTGTTTTTGTGGCCTGTGCTGCTCGTCGTGGCGATTCTTATCAGGGTAAAGATGCCCGGTGGTCCTGTGATCTTCACTCAGCGCCGTGTGGGTCGAAATGGTAAGCTTTTTACTATGTATAAGTTCAGGAGTATGACTGTAGGCCATGGCGGCTCGTCGGTATCGGTTGCCGGAGAGAGCCGTATTACTCCTTTGGGGGCTAAGTTGAGACATTATAAGCTTGATGAGTTACCCGAACTTTGGAATGTCCTGATAGGCGATATGAGTTTCGTCGGCCCGAGGCCGGATGTACCGGGCTATGCCGACCAACTGAAGGGTGCTGATCGAGATGTATTGAAGCTCCGTCCGGGTATTACCGGTCCGGCATCGTTGAAGTATCGAGATGAAGAAGACTTGCTTGCCGGGCAAGCTGATCCTCAAAAGTATAATGATGAGGTGATTTTTCCGGACAAGGTTAGAATAAATCTCTATTATCTGCATCATTATTCCTTTATCAAAGATATTCAGATGATTTTATGTACCGTATTGGGCCGGCGGATGATGTATAATAACGAATTAATCTAATAACAATATGAGCGAACGAATATTGCTCTGTCTGGCTCATATGAGCGGCAGGGAAATGGAATTTATAAAGGAGGCCTTCGATACCAACTGGGTGGTGCCTATGGGGCCGAATGTTACCGGTTTCGAGCACGACCTCGAGGCGTTTGTCAATCGTCGTGAGGGCAATGAGCCTCTTGACAAGAAGGTTGTGTGCCTTTCGGCTGGTACTGCTGCGGTACATCTCGCACTGATTGCTTGTGGCGTAGGGCAGGGTGACGAGGTGCTTGTTCAGTCGTTTACCTTCTGTGCATCGAGCCACCCTATCACCTATCTCGGCGCGACACCGGTGTTCATTGACTCGGAAAAGGAGTCGTGGAACATGGACCCCGAGCTGCTCGAGGAGGCTATCAAGGACCGCATCGCCAAGACCGGCAAGAAGCCCAAGGCAATCATCCCGGTTGCACTCTACGGTATGCCGTATCAGATTGACAAAATCATGGAGATTGCCAACCGCTACGAGATTCCTGTTATTGAGGACGGCGCAGAGGGCTTCGGTTCGAACTTCAACGGTCAGGCATTAGGCACTTTCGGCGAGTACGGCGTGCTGTCGTTCAACGGCAACAAGATGATAACCACCTCGGGTGGCGGCGCACTCATCTGCCCCGATGCCGACAAGGCCCGCGAAATCTTGTGGTACGCCACTCAGGCCCGCGAGAGCTATCCATATTATCAGCACGAGGCAATCGGCTACAACTACCGCATGAGCAATATCTGCGCAGGCATAGGCCGTGGCCAAATGACGATTGTCGACGAGCATGTGGCCCACCACAGGCACGTACAGGCTCTCTATGAGGAACTGCTCAAGGATGTTGAGGGTATTACTATGCACACAAATCCCGGACCTGAGTATGATTCGAACTTCTGGCTTTGCACTGCCACTCTCGATCCAAATCTCAAAATTAAGAATCAGGAGAATGCCTACAAGCAAGTCATCACCGGCGCTGTTGGCGGCGCTGCAGGTGTTACACATGCAGCCTCGGTTGCTGTTACCGACTGCCAGCCCAACGACAACGTCGAGGCCCTGCGCATGGCCCTCGACGCAGCCGGTATTGAATCGCGCCCCTTATGGAAACCTATGCACAAGCAGCCGGTCTATAAAAACGCCCCCGCCTACACCAACGGCGTAAGCGAGGCCCTCTTCGCCACCGGCATCTGCCTCCCTGCCGGCCCCTGGGTGACCGACGACCAAGTCCGCTACATCGTAGACCAAATCAAAGCAGCTATTCTTTGAATATAAGCATTTGAGCTAACATTATAATTTTATAAATTACCGATAACTCGGAGATTGCAGTATATGCGGTCTCCGAGTTTTTTTTAGTCAAAAATAGAATTATTCTGTTTGGACTGAATAAAACTTGTGGTATGGATGTGCTTGATAGATAGTGGTTTGGGGCGGAGTGCGTGGCAGCCGATTAATTATTGTTGGTCAAAAGAGGAATAATCATTATAGGTGATAAACTAAAATGAGAGTTTATTCGTTTATGTATTATATATAAATAAGAAACAAGAAATAATACATCCATTATGCAAGTGATAAAAGGTAAAAAACGCATTATCAGTGTTGTGGCTATTTTACTTATATTAGCCCTTATAGGTGTAGGTTTGTATTTCCTGCTCCGTCCCAAACCTGCTGTGGCGCAATTGCCGGTAGTAGAAGTGCAGCCAGTGCATCAGGCGGATGTCAATATATATGGTGAATATGTAGGACGTATCCGAGCGCAGCAATTTGTGGAAATCCGCGCCCGCGTAGAAGGCTATCTCGAACGGATGTACTTTGAAGAAGGTACACATATAAATAAAGGTCAAACCTTGTTTGTCATAGACCAGAAAGTATACCGCGCGAGAGCAGAAAAAGCCCGCGCCCAGCTCAACAAGGCCAAAGCACAGGCACTAAAGGCCGAACGAGACCTTGCCCGTATCCGTCCGCTTTATCAGCAAAATGCCGCTTCACAGCTTGACCTCGACAATGCCGAGGCTGCTTATGAAAGCGCCAAGGCAGAATTGTCGGTTGCGCAGGCAGACCTTACCCAGGCCGAGTTAACCCTCAGTTACACAACCGTGTCGAGCCCGATTTCGGGTTATATTTCCGAACGTAGTGCCGATATCGGTACCCTGGTAGGCCCGAGTGGCAAGTCGCTGCTTGCAACAGTGGTTAAGAGCGATACCGTACTGGTCGATTTCTCACTTACAGCGCTTGATTATCTGTCGCTTAAAGACAGGAACGTAAATCTGGGACAGAAAGACGATAGCCGCCAGTGGAATCCGTATGTAACCGTAACACTTGCCGACGGATCACCCTATCCTTATCGTGGTCTTGTAGACTTTGCATCTCCGCTTGTAGACCCGGCAACAGGCACATTCTCGGTACGAGCCGAGATGCCTAACCCTAATCATACGTTGTTGCCGGGTGAGTTTACCAAGGTGCGAGTATTAATGGATGTTCGAGCCAATGCAATCGAGGTGCCGAACAAGTCGCTTGAAATCGAAAAGGGAGGGGCGTATGTGTATATTGTCAAACCTGACAGCATTGTCGAACGACGATTTGTAGAGACCGGACCCGAGGTCGGCAACGACATAGTTATAGAACGCGGCCTTGCCAAAGGGGAGTATGTAGTTGTCGAAGGCTATCACAAATTACGCCATGGTATGAAGGTGCGTCCTGTAATAGTATCTGATTCAATCACAAGCACACAAAGCGAACAGGTATGAAACGAAATTTCTTTCTTGATCACCCGGTGTTTTCTATCGTAATATCGATAGTTATCACCATTCTGGGCTGTATTGGTCTGGCAATGTTGCCGGTCGACCAGTACCCCCGTATCGTGCCCCCGGTGGTGCGAGTGAGTGCTTCTTACCCCGGTGCTGATGCCATGACCGTGACTCAGGCAGTTGCAACGCCTATCGAACAGGAGTTGAACGGTACGCCCGGCATGATATATATGAGTTCGTCGAGCTCGAATTCAGGCGGATTCTCGGCTCTTGTCACATTTGATATCGGAGTAGACCCCGAGCTTGCTGCGGTAGATGTTCAGAACCGTGTGAAGAAAGCCGAAAGCCGACTTCCGGCAGAGGTTGTACAGAACGGTATCAGTGTTGAAAAAGAGACAGCCAACAAGCTGATGACCATTACACTGCTTTCGTCAGACCCAAAATTTGACGAGATATACCTGTCGAACTACGCAACGCTCAATGTTCTCGACCCTTTGCGCCGAGTGCCTGGAGTGGGTTCTATCCGCAACGTCGGTGGCCGCTACTATGCGATGCAGATATTTGTGCAACCTGATAAACTCGCGGATATGGGCTTGACTGTCAAGGATATTCAGAATGCCTTGAAAGATCAAAACCGCGAATCAGCAGCCGGTGTTCTTGGTCAGGCCCCGATGCAGGGTATCGATATGACGGTGCCTATTATTGCCCGAGGCCGCTTGTCGAGTGTTGCAGAGTTCGAAGATATTGTGATCCGCGCCAATGCCAACGGCTCGATAATACGCCTTAAAGATGTAGCCCGAGTAAGCCTCGAGGCATCGAGCTATAGCACCGAGAGCGGTATCAATGGTGGCAATGCCGCAGTGCTTGAAATCGGCATGCTTCCCGGCTCGAATGCTATGGATGTGGCGAATCAGATCAAGTCTACCATGGATGATATTGCAAAAGGCTTTCCTGAAGGACTTACATATGAGATTCCATTTGATATGACAACATATATTAAGGAGTCTATCCACCATGTATACCGTACGTTCTTTGAGGCTTTGCTTCTTGTTATCCTTGTAGTTTTCCTTTCACTTCAAAACTGGAGGGCTACGCTTATCCCCGTCATCGCCGTGCCTATATCACTTATCGGTACATTCGGTGTGATGCTGATATTCGGATTCTCGCTCAATATGCTGACTCTGCTCGGCCTTATTCTTGCAATCGGTATCGTAGTTGACGATGCTATTGTGGTAGTAGAGAACGTAGATCGTATCATGGAGCGAGAGCATGTAGACCCACCCGAGGCTACACGCCGGGCTATGGAGGGCCTTGGTAGCGCCCTTATAGCGATGTCGCTTGTGCTCTGTGCGGTGTTTGTACCTGTAAGCTTCCTGCCCGGTATTACCGGTCAGTTGTACCGTCAGTTTACAATCACGATTGCAGTGAGTGTGATAATATCGACCATTGTTGCACTTACCTTGTCGCCGGTTATGTGTGCGATGTTGCTCAAACCACAGGGCAAGAAGCGTAAACGCAAATTCTTCAGGCTTATCAACTACTGGCTTATGCGAGGCAATCACTTCTATTGCCGCATGGTCGGACGGTCGTTGACACATCCGCGCAGAATGCTTGCAGCGTTCGGTATGGCATTGGTTGTAATATTTGTGAGCAACCGCCTGGTGCCTACAAGTTTTATGTCGCCCGAAGACCAGGGCTATTTTACCCTTGAACTCGAATTGCCGGAGGGTGCGACGATAGAGCGAACCCGCGAGGTTGCCGACAGGGCTATGGAATTCCTGCTCGCCGACAAGGATGTAGAGTATGTGCTCAATGTCAATGGTTCGTCGCCGCGCATGGGTACAAACCAGGCTCATGCCCAGCTGACAGTGATTCTCAAACCGGCTGACGAACGCGGCAATAACTCGCTTGCAGAATTGCGCGAACGAGTATCCGCCGAGTTGTCGGAGTATCCCGAAGCGAAGATTTACTTCTTTACTCCGGCGATTATCCCCGGACTTGGTACGTCGGGCGGTTTTGAAATGGTGCTTGAGGCACGTGCCGATGCCACGTACGACGACCTTTCGCGGGCTGTAGATACCCTTCGCTATTATACAGAGAACAGTCCGGAGTTTTCCGGTCTTTCGACATCGCTCCAGAGTGATATCCCACAGCTTTTCTTTGACGTGGACCGTGATAAGGCAAAACTGCAGGGCATACCATTGAGTGATATATTCTCGACGATGAAGGCCTTTACAGGTTCGGTTTATGTAAATGACTTCAATATGTTTAACCGCATCTACCGCGTATATATCCAGGCGGAGACTCCCTACCGTCAGGGACGTCAGGATTTGAACCTGTTCTTTGTACGTAGTGCCAACGGCAATATGGTGCCAATCACATCGCTTGGTACGAGCCGATATACCGCCGGTCCTGGATCGGTAAAACGATTCAATATGTTTAATTCGGCAACAATATCGGGCGAAGCCGGCAGCGGCTACAGTACCGGTCAGGCTATGGAAAAGCTTGAGCAGATAGTGAGAGAACACTTGCCTGAGAATATTGGTGTCGAATGGTCGGGCCTATCGTATCAGCAAAAGCATAATTCAGGCAATACTGCCGCAGTGCTTGGTCTGGCATTCCTGTTTGTGTTCCTTTTCCTGGCCGCACTCTACGAGAGCTGGAGCGTGCCCATGGCGGTAATTCTATCGTTGCCTATTGCAGGTGTGGGCGCCTATCTCGGTATCGCGATATGCGGACTTGAAAACAATATTTACTTCCAGATCGGCCTTGTGATGCTTGTCGGCCTTGTTGCAAAGAATGCGATTCTGATTGTGGAGTTTGCAAAAGAAGAGACCGATAAAGGCATCGATGCGGTGCAGGCGGCATTGACAGCAGCCCGATTGCGATTCAGACCACTGGTGATGACATCGCTCGCATTTATGCTCGGCCTATTGCCACTGGTATTTGCCACCGGCCCGGGCTCTGCAGCCCGTCGCGATATCGGCACCGGTGTTTTCTTCGGTATGCTTGTGGCCATAACGGTCGGTATAGTTTTTGTTCCATTCTTCTTTGTACTTATTGATAAGGCTAAGAAAAAACTATCGAAAAAATGAAAGCAAGACTATTGATATATCTCTTTGCGGCAATAATGCTTGGCTCTTGTTCAGGAGTCAAGAATTGCCAGAAGCCCCAGCTTGACCTTCCGATGTCGCTTGCAGGAAATGCAACCGACAGTATCACCCTTGCCGATATGGAGTGGTGGAGTTTCTACAGCGATTCCACCCTGGTAGGCCTTATTCGCGAGGCTTTGGAGCATAACCGTGATTTCCTTGCAGCGGCTGCAAAGGTAGAACAGATGCGTCAGTTGTACGGCGTTCAAAAACTAAACTATGCGCCCACAGTCAGTGGTCTTGCTCTTGCCGATCATGAAACAAATGATTATCATGGCAAGCCGCATAGCGACCAGCCTGAGTATAGCCTGAAGGCTTCTTTGAGTTGGGAAGTCGACCTGTGGGGAGGCCTCAAATGGTCTCAGCGCAAAGGTGCGGCAGAGTTCCGTGCAAGTGTTGAAAACCAGCGTGCTATGCAGATGACATTGGTGTCGGAGATTGCGAGCGCGTATGTAAACCTGCTTGCTCTTGATAATGAGCTTTCGATTGTCCGCCGAACACTTTTTACTCGCGAGGAGAACCTTAAAAAGGCAAAGCTGCGTTTTGAAGGCGGCTTGACGCCCGAAACCGTATATCAGCAGGCACAGGTGGAGTATGCATCTGCGGCAGCGTTAATTCCGGGTCTTGAGCGTCAGATTGAGATTCAGAAGAATGCTATATCACTGCTTCTTGGCCGCTATCCGGGTCAGGAAATCAGCCGAGGCAAACTATCGTTTAATGAGCCTATACGGCAGGAATTTCCCATAGGGCTGCCGTCGTCGCTGTTGAAGCGTCGCCCCGACCTTCGAGCAGCCGAGGCTTCACTTGCCGGGGCCCTGGCAAATGTCGGAGTGACCTATGCCGACCGTTTTCCCAAGTTGCGAATCGGCCTTACCGGAGGCCTTGAGAATGATGACCTGAAGGGATTCTTTCAGTCTCCTTTTACTTATATAGTAGGCCAGATAAGCGGAACCATTCTCGATTTTGGCCGCAACAAGCGCCGCTATAAGGCATCGATTGCCGCATATGACCAAAGCCGCTTGAACTATGAGCAGAAGGTGCTGACAGCATTTAAAGAGGTTGACGATGCCGCTGTGACTTTCCGCCTGATCAAACAAACTACCGAGCGTCGTAGAGAACTCCTCGAGGCTGCACAGAAGTATGCTCAGCTGGCATACATGCAGTATAGCATGGGTGTGATAAATTATATCGACGTACTCGACGCGCAGCGCCGCTACTTTGAGGCGCAGGTTGGATTGAGTAATGCAGTTCGCGACGAGTACCTTGCCCTTATCAATCTCTATAAGAGCCTCGGAGGCGGTTGGAGTATCTAATTTACAGATTAGAAATTAGTGAGTAGTTTTTTCTCATGATATTTGGCAGGCTGCAAAATTCTCGCTAATTTTGCATCTGCAAAAAAGAAATCAAATTTTTACAAAATAACAATGAGAAAGAATATCGTTGCTGGCAACTGGAAAATGAACACCACCGTACAGGAAGGTGTAGCCCTTGCCAAAGAAGTAAACGAAGCCCTGGCCGCAGCAGCCCCCAAGTGCGACGTTGTGATTTGTGTACCTTTCACCCACCTTTGCCCTGTAGCTGCAGTAATCGACCAGACCCGTCTCGGCCTTGGTGCTGAAAACTGCGCCGATCACAAATCGGGTGCATATACCGGTGAAGTTTCAGCTCCCATGGTAGCTTCTACCACTGCCAAATACGTTATACTTGGTCACAGCGAACGCCGCCAGTACTACGGTGAAACTGCCGAGACCCTCCGTGAGAAGGTAGCTCTTGCGCTCGAAAACGGCCTTACCCCTATTTTCTGCATCGGTGAAGTGCTTGCAGAGCGCGAAGACGGTTCGTTCAACGAAGTTGTTCGTCGCCAGGTAGAAGAAGGATTGTTCAACCTGAGTGCTGAAGATTTCGGTAAAATCGTTCTTGCTTACGAACCCGTATGGGCAATCGGTACCGGCAAGACCGCTACCCCCGAGCAGGCAGAAGATATGCACGCTTGGATCCGCAGCGTAATCGCCGGCAAGTACGGCGAGGAAGTAGCAGCCAATACCTCTATACTTTATGGTGGCAGCTGCAAGCCCTCTAACGCAGCCGAACTCTTTGCAAAACCCGACATCGACGGTGGCCTTATCGGTGGAGCAGCGCTCAAATGTGCCGACTTCATGGGCATTGTAAACGCGTTCTAAAAACACACAATAATCACCAAGGCTTGCTCTGTTTACCCGGGGCAAGCTTTGGTGTACTTTCTAATAATCATTATGTCGAAACTTGTAATCCTTGTTTTATCGTGTGCGATAGCATGCTTGAGTGTGGCTGCCGAGCAACCCTCGATAGTGCAGCATATCAATGCCGGTGGTAATATAGTGATATATCAGCCGGAAAGCCTTGGCAAGCTTGTTTCTACCCCCGAAGCAGTAGCATCGGATGTTGAACGAGAAGAGTCAGAAGGCTATGTGAATGCTTCCGGCTCGTCGCACGTGTCTACGAGGGTGGGGTACAGGGTTCAGGTTTTTGATGACAATAATCCTCGGACGGCCCGCCGTCAGGCCGAAGCCCGCCATAGTCAGGTTAAGTCGCAATTTCCTCAAATGCGGACTTATGTAACCTTTAATTCACCATATTGGCGAGTAAAGGTGGGCGATTTCCGTACACGTGCAGAGGCAGAGGCTGCGATGGCAGAATTGCGCCATGCATTTCCGTCGATGGCGGCTTATATGCGAATAGTACGTGAAAAAATAAATACACTCGATTGAAATGAATCAGCTTACCGATCAGGAACGTTTAGAGGCAATTGCATCGCATGTCGAAAGCATAATTACACTTTTGGGAGAAGATACGACCCGCGAGGGCCTTGTGCGTACCCCTATGCGTGCTGCCAAGGCTTTGGCATTTCTTACTTCGGGATATCGTACGAATCCGGACGAAGTGGTAGGGCAAGCTATTTTCGAGCATGAAGGATCGCAGATTGTAGTGGTGAAGGATATTGAATTCTACTCACTATGCGAGCATCATGTACTTCCGTTTTTCGGGACTATTTCTATTGGTTATATTCCAAACGGTAAGATTGTGGGTTTGAGCAAACTTGCTCGTATAGTTGATGTGTTTGCCCGCAGGCTTCAGGTGCAGGAACGTTTTACTGCTCAGATTGTAGAAGAGGTGAGCAGGCAGACCGGAGCCAAAGGTGTGATAGCTATTTGCTCGGGCGAGCATCTGTGTATGAAGATGCGCGGGGTGGAGAAGCAGCATGCATCAACGACGACTATGCATTATAATGGAGACTTTGCCGATGCGGCTCTCCGTTCTGAATTTTTAAATTCTATAAAATAGGCTATATAGTACTGTAGTCTGTCGAAAGTGATACAAAATAGCCCCGGCGGTCATCTGCCGGGGCTATTTTGCGTTATGTCATATAGTATTCTACGGTCTTACGACCACAACTTCGGCTCGTCGGTCCTGGGCATCGTTGGCGTATGCATGTGTAGCACCCATGCCGTGGACAGATACTTTTGAAGCCGGTACTCCATGTGCGACAAGATAATCGCCAATGGCGCGGGCTCGACGTTCGCTAAGGCGTTGGTTGTAGACAGCACGTCCGTGTTCGTCGGTGTATGCTTTGACATCGAGGCTGAGGCCTTTGTGTTTTGCCACCCTTGCCATAGCTGTGAGTTCGGGATTTTCGGGCACGTTGTCGGAGTCGTATTTAAAGAGGTAAATCAGTTTTGAGCCGACGGGGTTTATGGCCACATATTCGGTCCGGCCGGTAGTGGAAGTGGCCGGATTATCGGTAATCGTTGTTTCGCTGTAGTATGTAGCATCGCTATTGTCGGAGCCGAGGGTCGGTTCGAAGGGCGATACGAATGGATCGGGAATGGTACCCTTGGCATTCGGATTGTCGTAGAGTCCCATTTGGGTGAAATACTGTTCGGTAGGAGCAGCTTTCACCCTGTCGTTACGCTGAGGTGCAGACGGAATGCCGTCGACCCAAATGTAGCATCCTACGCCAAAAGCAAGACCGAGAAGGATTGCAGCACCATAACGAACGAATCGTGGTGTTTCATCTACATCGGCAGTGGTTGCCGGTTCAATGATATCGTCGTCGTCGGTATGAGCTTCCAGACGTGCCGCTTCATGATGAGGATTGAGTTTACCCTGTTCCGGGTGGCCTTTGAGGCGCTTGTTGCCGGTATCTAATGGCCGGTTGTTGTCGTTCGTTGCCATAGTAGTAGTTTTTTAGTTGCAAACGTATAAAAGAGAAATCGTCTTTAATACTATTGTAACAAGCGAACGAGGCAATCGGTTTTTACCGATGCGTGAAATCAGGGCTTTAAGGTAGTAAGCCGATGTGTTTTAGAGCTTCTACCACGCCGTGGTTTCTTACGTCGGTGGTGATATAGTCGGCTACGGATTTTACGTTGTCGGATGCATTGCCCATTGCGATGCCTATATGGCAATGCTTGATCATGGATATATCGTTGTCGCCGTCGCCAAAGGCCAATGTTTGGTTTAAGGGTATGTCGAAGTATTCGAGCATGCGGTCAATGCCGATGCTTTTGCAACTTCCTTTCGGCACTATGTCGCAAAAGTATGGATTCCAACTGGTGGCATCGCAGTTTTTGAGAATGGCTGAATAAAGGGTTGGGTCGGACCAGTCTTTTTCTTCGCCAAATGCCATCATCTGTACCACATCTTTGCCGTTAATGCATTCGAGCGGTTTGATAGGGATAGGTGGAATGTTGATGAGTTTACAAGCCTTGGCGGCATAGTCGTTGATACCGCTTATAAAAATGTCTCCGTCGGCCGGTACAAGGCAGAATTCGAGAGGCATGGCTTTGTACGATTCGATAAGGCGGTGAATATCGTCGGTTGCAATAGGATGTGTATAAATGATAGTTTTCTTGTCGGACAAAAGACTCATTCCTCCATTTACAGTTACATATCCGTCGAACTCGGTATCGCCAATATTGTCAATCCAATTAGCGTGTCGTCCGGTTGCGATGAAGACTTTGATGCCCTTGTCGCGCAATGTGCGGATAGCATTCTTTACCTCTTGAGGGATGTCGTGATCTCCAAATGGCACGAGTGTGCCGTCGATATCGAAAAATACAGCTTTGATTTCCATGCTGCAAAATTACGAAAAATAATCCAAGAAAGGGTAGTGTGGAGGTATTTGGAGGGGGAGTTTTTAGTCTGATTTCGTCACACTCTCTTAGTAAGAGATATTATTTATTGATGCAAAATTACTAATATTTCTGAAACAGCTACTATCAATCGAAAAATTTTTAACCTTGATTCTCTGATAAGGCCTCATGTCAAATTAGAGAGAGAATCATCCTTAGCTTATCAGCTTGATTAACAATGTAATATCAGCAACAACCTTTTAATCCATATCTCTTACTAAGAGAGCATTAAAATTTTCACTGCTTTTTGAGTACTCACAAAGCAAAACAACCACAGGGAAAGCTCCTGTATAGGCTCGTTCCTGAGATCCGAAGCGAATGTAGGCGGACGGTTGTGGGTAATGTACGATGAAGGTTTATGCCGGCTGTCGTACAGGAAGGTGAGGTATAGTCTGATATGAACGAAAAACCATTAGAACACAGTCAAAAATCGGAGTGGTTCGCGATAAGAACCCGCCAGGATTTCAGGGCAGAAGAGGAACTGAAGCCTTTTTGCGATGAAGTCTTTTTTCCGAAAGAGACTGTTGCAGGTTCAAATAATAAGTTGCGTATCAGGGCTGTAATACCGCATGTGCTATTTATAAAGACGAATAGGCAAACCGCTCTTGCCCTTGAGGATGAAGGCCGTAAGAATCCGGAGAAAGCTATAAAATTCTGGATATACCGTTTCCCGACCGATAATAGAATCCAAGTTATCCCACAAAGTTCGATAGACCTGCTTTATCTACTGACCTCAGACGATACCTCAGGTTGCGAGATTTATAATAACCTTGACTTCAAAGAAAACGAGCACGTAAGGGTGGTCGGCGGGCCCTACCGAGGCTTAACGGGCTATGTGCAGCGCATAAAGAAGAATAAGCACGTAGTAGTCAAAATCGAAGGCATCTGCATGGTCATGCTCCCCTTCATCCACCCCGATTTGCTGGAAAGGATAGAGTGATAGACATAACCGAAATATATACTGAAGACTATACTTGTATTGTGGCTGATTATAATTTGCCGTATGGTGGTCTGGATAATTATTAAACACTTAAGTTTCGCAAGTAATAACTTGCTTACCGCTAATTTATATTAGTTTTTTATTTATGGTTTTTGTTTATGTAATGTAAACAGAAATCATAGTTAATTGCTAAACCACAGTAAGTTTAGGTTTAACCTGCGAAGCTTAAAATAAACATACATTACATATGAAAGCATGCTTTATGGGGCTTGGCTATATCGGCTTGCCCACTGCTATTATTGCCGCAAAAGAGGGTGGCGTAGACATTGTAGGTGTCGATATCAATCCTTCTGTTGTCGAAAAGACTAATGCCGGCCAGCTTCACATTATCGAGCCCGGTATGGAAGAAATGCTACAGGAAGTAGTAAAGTCGGGCAAGCTCCATGCCTCGACCACCCCTGAAGTTTCGGATGCTTATTTTATGGTCGTGCCGACCCCCTTCAAGGGCAACCACGAGCCTGACGTAAGCTATGTAGAGGCTGCTACCCGTGCGGTGTTACCACTTCTCAAAGAAGGAGACCTGTATGTTATCGAGTCGACCTCGCCTGTTGGTACAACCGAGATGATGGCCAAAATCATCTTTGGCGAGCGCCCTGAACTCGAAGGTAAAATCTTTATTGCCTATTGCCCCGAACGAGTGCTACCCGGTAATGTGATATACGAGCTGGTTCACAACGACCGTGTAATCGGAGGTCTTGACGAGGCTTCGACAAAGAAGGCACAGGAATTCTATGGCCAGTTTGTGAAGGGCACATTGCACCCGACCAATGCACGCACCGCTGAAATGTGTAAGTTGACCGAGAACTCGAGTCGCGACGTGCAGATTGCATTTGCCAATGAGTTGTCGCTTATATGTGATAAGGCCGGTATCAATGTATGGGATCTTATCAGCCTTGCCAACAAGCATCCGCGCGTCAATATCCTGCAGCCGGGCTGCGGCGTGGGCGGTCACTGTATCGCTGTCGATCCTTATTTTATCACTGCCGATTTCCCTGCAGAGTCGAAACTTATCGCTGATGCTCGCGAGATAAACAACTACAAGGCATTTTGGTGCGCTGAGAAGGTGAAGAATGCTATGCTCGAGTTCGAACTCAAGTATCACCGCAAGCCGACTGTTGCAATGATGGGTCTTGCGTTCAAGCCCGATATCGACGACCTTCGCGAGTCTCCGGCCAAGCAGATTGTGAGCAAGGTGATGCAGAGCTGCAATAATGCCGACATCCTGGTAGTCGAACCCAATGTGAAGAGCCACAATGTGTTCAAACTGACTGATTACCAGGAGGCATACAACCGAGCCGATATCGTAGTATTCCTTACAGCTCACAAACCATTCAAGTCACTGCCTTGGAGTGATGATAAGGTGATACTCGACTTCTGCGGTATATTCAGAAAGTGATATATGCTTGTAAATGAGCAAATTACCCCCCCCCCCCCGAAAAAATAATTCTTCACAGATATCCAATAAGAGATTGAATATCAATCTCTTATTGGAGTTGATTATTATAAAGTGTGTCAAACTTTTCAAGCTGATATTACTTTCTCCGGTTTGTGCCGTTTGTGCATTAATTGTTTTGAGTTCGAGCAACAGGCAGTCGATATATGAAGATGCATCCAGAGTGGGGCTTGCCGGTATCAAATCTGTAATATATAACTTACTATTTGGTGAGAAAAGTTGGCGCAACGTACTCTACTACAGGCTCAATCCTCTGTGTTCCGGTTTTTTGAAACTATTCTTGAAAGAGAATAAAACTTGCCATATAGCTACATCAAGCATCGGTGGCGGATTATTAATTGTTCATGGAGACTGTACCTATATCTATGCTCAATCGATTGGTAAGAATCTATATATAAATCAGAACGTTACAATCGGTGTTGTCGGACCAAATTCACCAGTTATCGGTGATAATGTACGCGTCGCTACCGGAGCGATAGTTATTGGTGGAATAAGGATAGGAAACAATGTGACGATAGGGGCCGGTGCTGTGGTCGTAAAGGATGTCCCGGATGATTGTGTCGTAGTAGGCAATCCTGCCAGAATTGTAAAAATGAAAGGCGAAAAAGTAAGTATACCATTATGAAACGAATAATGCTTGTCTTTGGAACGCGTCCGGAGGCAATAAAAATGGCTCCGCTTGTCAAGGAGTTTCAGAAACATAGCGAAAAGTTTGAAACTATAGTGTGCGTAACCGGTCAGCATCGTCAGATGCTTGATCAGGTATTGGGCCTATTCGAGATTAAGCCTGACTATGACCTGAATATTATGAAACAGGGTCAGGACCTGTATGATGTAACAGCCCGCGTGCTTACCGGTATGCGAGATGTGTTGAAAGAAGCGAAGCCCGATGTTGTACTTGTTCATGGCGACACTACAACATCTACTGCGGCAGCTCTTGCGGCTTTTTATCAGCAGATACCTGTAGGGCATGTAGAGGCCGGTCTGCGTACACATAATATCTATTCGCCATGGCCCGAGGAAATGAACCGTCAGATTACAGGTCGCATAGCAGAATATGACTTTGCCCCAACGATGCTTAGTTGCTCTAACCTTATCGATGAAGGTGTTAATCCTCAAAAGATAACAGTGACCGGAAATACTGTTATTGACGCTCTCTATTGGGTGGTGGACAAGATTAAATCTACGACCGAACTCAATGATAGTCTGAAGACTGAACTTGAAAAGGCAGGATATGATACATCGCGCCTCGATAATGGAAAGAAACTGGTACTGATTACAGGTCATCGCCGTGAGAATTTTGGCGACGGATTTATCTCTATGTGCAAGGCTATCAAAGCGTTGACCGAGAAATATCCTGATGTCGATTTTGTGTACCCGATGCACTTGAATCCGAATGTACGCAAACCGATCCATGAGGTATTCGGCGAGAACCTCGAGGGGCTTGGCAATATGTTCTTTATCGAGCCCCTCGAGTATCTGTCGTTTGTTTATTTGATGGAGAAGTCAAATATAGTGCTTACCGACAGTGGCGGTATTCAAGAAGAGGCTCCCGGCCTCGGAAAACCAGTACTTGTGATGCGAGATACCACCGAGCGCCCAGAGGCATTAGATGCCGGTACGGTTAAGCTCGTAGGAACTGACTATGATATGATTGTAGGTAATGTGTCGTCGTTGCTCGATGATGCCGCATATTATCAAGAAATGTCGCAGGCCGTGAATCCTTATGGTGACGGCAAGGCATGTGAAAGGATAGTAGAAGCTCTCTCTTAATGGAGAAAAAAAGTAATACTAAGCAAGCACTCTGGATTGGTATAGGCAATCTGTTTTCGACAGGAATTGCACTTGTGAGTGCCATGATTCTCAGCCGATACTTCGACAAGGTGGATTATGGTACTTACAAGCAGGTAATATACATTTATAGCACAACACAGATAGTGTTTACACTGGGCTTGCCGAGGTGTTTTTCGTATTTTCTGCCAAAACTACCGATAGAGCAGGCAAAGCAGACTATAAATAAGATAATTAATATATTTTATGTAACCGGATTGATTTTTTCGGCATTGCTGTTTTTGTCGGCTCCATATTTAGCTGAGGGATTTAAGAATCCGGATCTGACTGAGGCCGTACGGATTTATTCGCCGGTAGCATTCTTTCTCTTGCCAACATTAGGCTTGGAGGGTATACTTGCCACATATCAAAAGAGCGAGTATATAGCACTCTACAATTGCCTTACGCGTATATTTATGCTTATTTGCGTGGTAGTGCCGGTGATAGTTTTCGGTGGAACGTATCGCATGGCTTTGTGGGGTTTTGTGGTATCAAGTTTTATCACTTATCTGCTGGCAGTTTATCTCCGCAATCTTCCCTTGAGAGGAGTTAATCATCAGCCAACGACAATCTGCTATCGCGATATATGGGGCTTTGCATTGCCACTAATGACTGCAAGTATATGGGGAGCGTTGATTAATTCGACAGATCAATTTTTTATCAGTCGATATTTTGGAACAGAGGCATTTGCTAATTTTTCGAACGGAGCAGCACAACTTCCGTTTGTGGGCATGGTAATGGCATCGACTGTAACGGTATTAACCCCGGTATTTACACGAGAGATTCATAATAAAAACTATGCAGAGGTAATAGCTTTATGGCAACGGAGTACGCTCAAGGCTTGTAAATTACTTATTCCCTTGATAGTATTTTTTATATTCTTTGCAGAAATACTGATGATTGTCATGTATAGTGATCGATATACAGAATCTTCAGTATTCTTTCAAATAAAGCAGATTACAGCCTTCACGCAAGTAATTACGGCCGGAACTCTAATACTTGCCATAGGGCATACATCGTTTTATTCAAAAATACATATGTATGCTTTAATTGCATTGTTCCCACTCGAATATCTTATCTGTAAGTTATGTGATTCTGCATACTGGGTAACTGCCGGACATGTATTTATAATGGTATGTTTGTCGTTAGCGGCTTTTATAGATGTAACCAAGTACCTTGGAGTTAGATTAATCGATTTTATACCGGTTAAGTCGTTTTTAGCGTTGCTGTTTATCAGTATATTAGCTTCAGTGTTGACATACGTGATATATTTAAATATGCCGATATCAAATAACTTGCTACTACTATCTGTTAGTTTTGTTATTTATTTGATTATTTATTATGTATTTGCGAAATTGGTAAAAATCGATTATAGTGAAATACTGTTGTCGTTGCTACCCAAAAGAATTACAGACAAGATGAGAATCTTGTGAGCGATTAGATATGGTACAGTTTTTTTATGCACTAATGCGAGTTGTAAACTCAACTGTCTTGTTGAGATTGTTGAATAAATTGGCTAATATCATTGTGCCGTTTTGGTATTGTGTGACTTTTACCCCTCGGATTTCACAAAAAGATATAAAGCCAAAGTTGGTAGTGTCGTTGACTTCATTCCCAAAACGAATATGTACTATTCACCTTGTCATTGAATCGATACTTCGTCAGAGTTTAAGGCCAAACAAGGTTTTACTCTATCTTTCGAAAGAACAGTTCGGAGATACAGTTGATGAATCGAATTTGCCAAAACGACTATTAGCATTACAGAAGAAAGGACTTGAGATAATAATGGTCGACGGCGACTTAAGGTCGTATAAGAAGTTTTATTATGCATTCAAGGATTATCCGGATTCGTTGGTTGTAACTGTTGATGACGATATAATATATAACACCGATTTGATTCGAACATTATTTGAGGCTAAAGGTGAAAATAATGTAACGGCCAATTTGGCAAGAATAATAGCAAAAGATAAGTCTGGGAATCTTATGCCATATTCTGAGTGGAAGTTAGATGATAATCCAGTAAACAACCATATAGTAATAGGTGCAGGTGGAGCAATGTATAGCCCAAGGTTGATGTATAAAGATGTATTGAATGTAGAGTTGTTTATGAATCTTGCGCCTAAAGCTGATGATATGTGGCTGTCGGCGATGGCTCGACTTAATAATATCAGAATTTTGCCTACCGGTTATGCAAACAAGTTCATTGCCATATCAATCAAGCATAACGAATCATTGTATTCAGAGAATGCCAGCCAAAATGATGTGCAGATTCAGAGTATTAATGAATTTTATAAATCTAATTCTGGGATAGAGCCTTTAAAATAAGCTATGTATACCAGTTTGTTGTAAACTGATACAGCAATTTGTGGCGCAACAAGACATCTTCTATCTTAAACGTAATGTGCCTATTGATATTTAGTTTACTTTTTTATAACAATATATCTATATTATAATGAATCGCATATTAGAATCGTATATTGAGGAGTTTGGGAAGCAGTATGGTTTGGGCTCGAAGTCAGAAAGCACGGTGTTTGAATATTTCTGTGCATTTTGTATCGCTTCGAAGGCGATAAAGGATGAGACTATAACACGCGAAAACCTCGATAATATTGTAATCGGATCAGGAAATGACTGGGGTATTGACGGTATACAAATCAAGATAAACAATATAATAGTAGAGTCGCTGAGCGAGCTTGAAGAAATATTGAAGCCGTCGCCAACTATTAATGTAGAAATAACACTAATTCAGGCAAAGACCTCGGATAGTGTAGATTATGGCGAATTTAAAAAGTTTTTGGCAGGGTCGAGAAATGTAATCAAATATCTGAGCCAAAAAAGTTTTAATGGTCTGCCACCATATAATCGGTCGCTCGAAGAAAAACTGATAATTCTTGACAAGATATATAGAAAGGCTGCTTTGTTCCCGGCAGAGGGAGAGTATAATATGCCAAAGCTTAATATCTTGTATATGCATGGTGGGTCACATAAGAAATCAGAAATAAGTGAGTCGGATTTCAGCGAGAATAAGAATATAATAGCGGGTGCCAATCTTGTAAATCTTTGTGTTCAAGATATATTGAATGACAGTGATATTGTAGCTTATTACGCAGCCTCGAAACGACAACTTAAACGAGTATTGACGGTCGAACAGCATTTGCCATTGCCAAAAGTAGATAATATAGTAGAGAGTCACCTCTGCCTGATTCCATTTCGGGAATTCCGTAAATTGATTACCTCAGATGACGACGGCAGCATGCTAAGGCAGATTTTCGAAGATAATGTGCGAGATTTCCAGGGTAGAAACCGGGTGAATGACGGAATAGATAAGACACTAAAGGACGGTGAACTGAAGTTGTTTACGGCATTGAACAACGGGATAACTGTAATAGCACGTGAAACCAGGTTTATAGGTAGCGAGTTAACGCTGTCTGATTATCAGATAGTTAACGGTTGTCAGACTTGCCATGTACTATATAACAACCGCAACATCGATGGTATAGATGACTTGATGCTGAGTGTAAAGGTGATTACTTCGACGGATAAGGATATCCGCGATAAAATCGTGGTGGCTAATAATAGCCAGACTGAAGTAATGCGTGAACAATTATTATCGTTGCTTGAAGCGCAGCGTAATATAGAAGCGTATTATCTTGCTCAGAATAAGTTTACAAAGCTGTACTATGAGCGTCGGTCGAAGCAATATAAATATGGTATGGAGTCGATAACTGCCGATAAGGTAGTCACTATCCCGGCACAGATTCTCGCCTTTGTATCGATGATTCTCGGAAAGCCGCATTTAAACCGTAATTATTACGGCAAAATTATAGAACAGGTTGACGGTGGCAAGAATGCCTTGTTTGATAAGGAAACAAAACCGGCGTTTTACTATACCAGTGCATTAGCCGCTCATGAGCGTAATCGTTGTCTCGATAGTGGAGTGTTGCCTAAAGAATTTAAGTCAGTAAAGCATCATTTGTTATATGCCTTTCGGCTTGTGGCTGTTTCTAAGGCGATGCCTAACCTTGGCAGTAATTCGGCACAGAGCTATTGTGATGAATTATGCTCGGTACTTTGTGATGAGGATAAATGTAATGCGGCATTCAAACGTGCAGCCGATTTGATACAGACAGCACTTGGTCGCACACCTGAGCATAATGACTTGAACGATGCTTCGTTGACTCAGAAAATCAAAGATACATTTCACCGAAATAAAATGATGTTTATCCAGCAGACTGAGCATCGTAACACTGCAACTCCAGAGAATATTAAAGTGGAATCTTTGCCTAAAGCGGAAACCATTATAGAAATTGAGAAACCTCGATTAAAAATAGTAGGGAAAATTGATCTGGAAGCACTCTCAAAGGGAGTGCGAAATAAGAAAAAGTGATATTTGTGTCGTTGCAAACGATTAAAATGTTGAATAGCTCTTCAAAATCCGGAGTAAACGCTGTCTTTGCATTCTTTTTTCCGATAATTGGTTTAATAGTAAGTATAGTAGATTATCGGAAGCCGTATGCCAAGAATCTGTTTTGGTTTTTTTGCGCATTCTATGGGCTTGTGCATATTTACCTGCCCAACGCATCATCGGGAATAGGTGGCGCTGACGGCGAACGCTATGCTGCAAACTTCGAATATCTTGCACATCAGGATATAAGCTGGGAAACGCTGTCGAATACCTTTTATGGTGGCGGACAAAATAACAACGATATTTTTGAGCCTACGGTATCGTTTGTTGTATCGCGGTTTACTGATAATCCACACGTGCTGTTTTGCGCGTTTGCTCTTATATTCGGATTCTTTTATTCGCGCAATATATGGTATATACTTAGATTTACGCCGAATAAGTTAGGGTTTGTTGCCGGAATATTTGTAGTGTCGCTTGCATTGCTGACTCCTATATGGCTTATAAATGGCGTGAGGATGTGGACGGCTCTGCAGGTATTTTTCTGTGGCTTTCTGCCGTATCTGCTCAATAAGGATCGGTCGAAACTATGGTGGTGCTATGCGTCATTCTTATTTCATTTTTCGTTCTTAATACTGATTGCATTGCTGTTGGTATTTCAGTTCTTACCCATAAGCGTTTGCCTTATTTTATAGCTTTTATAGTTTCGCTTTTTATCAGCGAGCTTGATATAGGTATAGTGAGAGAGCGGCTAATGGGGCTTGGGCTTACGGCATTTGAGGCAAAAATCAATACCTATACTTCGCAAGAATATGCCGAACATGTAAAAGATGCAGCCGGTGGATATTCATGGCATGTGATATTCGCAAAAGATTTGATGGCTTATGTTTTTAAGGCTTTGCTTATAGTGGCTTATTTCGCTTTTGGCAAACTTAGGAAGCTCGCAGTTGATGAGTCGAGGCGCTTGAATATGCTTTTTTGCGCCGCGGCATTTATCTATGCTTTTGCCAATGTGGTATCGTCGATACCGTCGTGGGGCCGATTTGGTCTTCCTGCTCAGGTCCTCTCGGCAGTCTTGTCGATTGTTATTGTACAATACTTAAATAGTAAGATTTTTAAGAAAATATATCTCATAGCGGCAATACTGTTGGTATATCCAATAGTGTTCCTGATAAGGACAGGCATGGACTATTGGGGATTATCGTTATTGGTAACGAATCCGCTGACGTGTTGGTTTGTTGATGATAATTTGCCGTTGATAGCTTTAATAAAGCAACTTTAGATCAGATAAATTAGATGAAAATATTGATAGTATCCGGGATTTTCTATCCCGAGCAGACTCCTCGCACCTACCGCACATCGGAGTTGGCAATACAATTTGCCAAGCTGGGGCATGATGTGACAATCGCTGTTCCCGGAGGAAAATTAGATTTCGAAAATTATTCACAGAAGCATAATATTCGAGTTATGACTTATGCTCCGGTTAATTATAATACTAATATTAGCGGAATAGGAATTTTAGACAGGGTTCTAACTCGCGGTCTTAAGCAATTTGTCTGCTATCCGCATATAACGATTGTAGACAGGGTATATAGTTTGCTGAAAGACGGTGGTCGCGATTATGATTTAATAGTTTCGATTGCAGCCCCGCATGCGGTACACTGGGCCATTGCAAAGCTTTATCGCAAAGGATATGGTCCGGCAAAAAAATGGATAGCCGATTGTGGTGACCCATTTATGCTTAATGCTACTGAGAATTACACCCCGCCATTTTATTTCAAGCAACTTGAGAAATCGTGGTGTAATCGATGCGATTTTATTACTGTTCCTACTGAAACATCGCACGAGGGCTACTATCCTGAATTCAAATCAAAAATCAGGGTTATACCGCAGGCGTTTAATTTCGACGAGGTAGAATTGGGTCGGTATTTAGAGCATAATGTACCTACGTTTGCTTTTAGCGGGGCGTTTATACTCAACCGTCGAGATCCACGTCCATTTCTGGACTATCTGATTGGTACCGGTAAGAAATTTAAAGCTATATTCTATACGAAGCAAAGCGGATACCTCGAGCAGTATGCAAAATATGGAAATATGATTGAGGTGCGCGATTATGTTCCTCGTCTTCAGTTGCTCAAGGAATTGAGCGAAATGGATTTCCTGTTGAATCTCGAGAATGGTACTTCGGTTCAGACACCGTCGAAACTGATAGACTATGCGTTGACGCGCCGTCCTATTCTTTCAGTAGATTCTCAAAATCTTGATACGGCAACGATAGACCAGTTCCTCGAAGGAGACTATAGCAATCGAAAGCGGATAGACAATCTCGACAGGTATAATATTAAGGTTGTGGCAAATCAATTCTTATCACTTTAAGGATGCGACAGACAGTGTTTACCCCATCGTACAACCGCGCAGACAAACTTCCTCGGTTGTATAAATCGCTGTTAAATCAGACTTTCAAAGATTTTGTATGGTTGATAGTCGACGATGGTTCGACTGATGAAACTGAAGCACTCGTAAACGGTTTTATTGCAGAAGGCAAGATGAATATTAGGTATTATCGCCAGCCCAATGCGGGGAAGTTTAAGGCCCAGTGGACAGCGTACCATATAGCAGACACGCCCTATGTGACGGAGATTGACAGTGATGACGAACTTAAGGGAGATGCAGTAGAAGCATTTGAAAATGCGTGGATAGATATTGAGCAAAACTGCTTGGAAAGAATAGCCAAGGTGAGTATGTTTGCTGAAAATATTGAAGGCAAAACTGTTGGATTGGGCGATTTTACTTTACCAGATAGCACTGATTACCTGGATGCAACATGGCATGAGATTGTTTTAAAATTATCATGCCACAAGGAGTTTGTCAGCTCTTTATCTCGTACAAAGTTTTTAGAGAGCTATGATGCGGAAAGATATGTGTGGAATATTGGGAAGTTTCTGTCGGAACATGTTATCTGGAGCGCGTTGGGGCGTAGGTATTCGACACGACTACTGAATAAAGTTGGTAGAGTAGTTCACACTGATGCGCTGAATAGTATTTTAAGGAATGATAAGGTATTTACAGCCAACTACATGAATATATGTGGTAATAATCTGTATTTTGTAGATGAGAATATGGATTATTTTATGTGGAACCCCAAGTATTTCCTTGGTCATTATAGACGGCTTATAAAAGCCATGAAGAGTGCAGGATTATCATTTTCGCAGGTTGCCGAACAATTTAAAAATCCCTGGGCGAGGCGGTTGTTTTATCTCACCTATTTGCCTTTTCGCATAGTTTGATATGTTGAGTAAAATAAAAAGCAGGCTGTCGCATAATCTTGTCAATATTCCCGGGTGGAGGACGGACAGGAAGATTGTAGTTATCGAGAGTGATGACTGGGGGGCAGTGCGTATGCCGTCGCGCGAGGTTTATGACTGTATGTTGGCGGAGGGCATACGGGTTGACCGCGATGCGTACTGCAGATATGACGGGTTGGAAACTGCCGACGATCTGGAAGCACTCTATGATGTGCTGTTGAGTGTAAAGGATAAAAAATGGTCGTCACCCTATCATTACGGCTGATGCGGTTGTTGCTAATCCTGATTTTGAAAGGATAAAGGAGTCCGGTTTTTCGCAGTATTATTACGAACCAATAACAGAGTCTTTTGCAAAGTCTTCGCGGCATGTCGGCGCGTGGGATGTATGGCGGCAGGGAATGGCCGAAGGGTTGCTTCATCCTCAGTTCCATGGACGTGAGCATCTGAATGTGAAGAAGTGGCTTCGTACTTTGCGCGTGGGTGATGAGATTACTCGTAAGGCATTTGATTACGGTACTTTTGGCTTGACAAGCGACGTTGATTCCCGAATTAAGAATAATTATATGGGGGCATTCAATTCGGGCCTTGATGAGGATATTGCTGATTATAAGGTTCTGTTGACTGAAGGCCTGGGCCTTTTTGAGCGGATATTCGGGTATAAGTCTGAGAGTTTTATAGCCACTACGTATGTTTGGAATCCTAAAATCGAGACAACTCTATGTGAATGTGGGGTTAAGTATCTGCAGGGACTTGTTCATCAGCGCATTCCCTTAGATGATGATACGACTTTTAGGTATAAGAAGAATAATTTTACCGGCCGTCGTAGTGATGCCGGATTAACGTATATTACGCGAAATTGTTTCTATGAGCCGTCGAGTAATCTGGAGTTTGATTGGGTAAGTGACTGTCTTAGCCGTATCAAAGTTGCATTTCGCTGGCATAAGCCTGCGGTTATCGGCATGCATAGGCTCAATGTAATAGGGTCGATAGATGAGCAGAACAGGAAGCGAAATCTCGCGGGCTTGAAGGTTTTGCTTGATGCTATTGTATCTCGTTGGCCGCAGGTTGAATTTATGACAACTGATCAACTGGGAAGTATTATTTGTGATGGGTAAGAAAAAAATTATTACCAAGGCTGATTATCGGTCTTTTATTGAGGTCGAGACGGAGCGCAAAGGTCTGAAAGATATTCTATTCCCTTATCCTACGGCTAAGTTTATCATGGCTTTGCGACGCTATGAATACCATGTAAATGGCACGGGATTATGGCATCGTCTGTTGTCGGTGCTTGCATATCGCAGATATCTTTCGTTGTCGTTGAAGACCGGTATTTCTATTCCGAAAAATACATGCGATATTGGTCTCTCGCTGTATCATTATGGCAGCATAGTGGTAAATGCTGCTTGTGAAATCGGGCGCAATTGCTGCATAATGAACAATGTAAATATCGGCGCTAATCAAGGAAGCCGCAAAGCTCCACGGATTGGCAATGATGTATACATTGGCCCAGGTGCTGTGATATATGGTGATATTACTATAGCTGATGGTTGTTATATCGGAGCTAATGCAGTGGTAAATAAGTCGGTAACAGAGCCAAATTCTGTTATTGTAGGTGCGCCTGCCAAGGTTGTGAAAACAGATTCTAAGCATTGGTGGCAGTATAATGGGCTTGATAGAGATTGATTAGATGACAAAGAAAGTATTGCTCCTTGTGGCCGGGGATAATGGCACAATTGGCTCGTGCTCGCTCAATCTTTATGAGGCGTTGAAAGCTGCGCCCGGGGTAGAGGTGAAGTGTGTGATAATACATCACTTTGCCGACGGTTATAGCGGCTTTTCCGATGCCGAGTATTACGGCGGAGACAGCAGTATTGGTGACCAAATAAAATGGCTCAAAGGCGTAAAGCGTGATTACCGGCCGGATGTGACTGTTTCTACATTGTTTGGCGTTTCGACATTGAGCGTGCTCAGTGGTGGCAATGACAAGAAGGTCGGCATCTTTCATTCGCCACACACCCAGATCAAGGCTTTCGGCATGAAGCAGTATATGCTCACATTGCTGCAGTATTCGTTTCTTTATCCACGCCTTGATAAATTGTGCTGTGTTAGTAGCGAGGTTCGCGATTCGCTGTCGGCGTTTCCTTGGATTCGCGATAGCAAAAAGAGCGTGGTCTACAATGTGCACAACACCGGGCGTATTCTCGACCTTGCCAAAGAGACTATAGAAGACCCGGAAGAGCGAGAAATAATGTCGCATCCAACAGTGGTGTATTGCGGCCGACTTGATCGTAATAAGGCGCCGATACGCAGTATCGAGGCTTTTGCCAAGGCTTCGCGCCCGGCAGATGCAAGCCTTGTCTTTATCGGCAATGACGAGGCGGGTCTTGAGGCCGAATTGCAAACACGGGCGTCTGAACTTGGCATTGGCGACCGTGTATATTTCTTCGGCCGTAAATCGAATCCATATCCATTTATAGGTGCAGCAAAGGCGCTTATATCGTCGTCGTACAGCGAGGGTTTGCCTGGTGTTATGATCGAGGCGCTGACTCTTGGAGTACCTGTTGTCACTACCAACTCGTCGCGTGGTATTTGGGAGATATTCTCGTGCCCTGAAAAATACGATGCGGGACTTTCGACTTTGTTTGAGTCGGAATGTGGTATTATAAGTTCGAATCTCTCGCGGTTCGACAGCACTAAGTATGATGTTGATATCGCAAACTTAGTAGAAGCAATAGGTAGAATGTGGCACTGCGGATCAGTGAGCGAATTTGCATTCCATAGTAAAATCGAAGGAGCGACAATTGTAAATCAATTATTGGCAGAACTGTGATGTTGTCAAAGTTAAAATCAGCGCTTGCGCTAAATGTGCGAAATATCCCCGGGTGGCGTACGAGCAGGCATATAGTAGTTATCGAAAGTGATGACTGGGGCAGTATCCGTATGTCGTCGAGGGAAAAATCTCGAGCGTATGGTTCGAGCAGGAATGCGCGAAGATCTCGATCACTACAATACTTTCGACGGTCTTGAATCTAACCGTGACCTCGAAGAACTATATCAAGTCCTTACTTCATTTAAGGATTCAACCGGTCGTCACCCGGTGATGACCGGTGTAAATGTGGTTGCCAATCCGGTATTTGAGAGCATACGCGAAAATGGTTTTTCGGAGTATGTATACGAACCTTATACAGAAACTTGTAAGCGCTATCCCGAGCACGACCGGGTGTACGATTTGTGGCTCAAGGGACAGTCGGACCGCTTGTTCGTGCCTATATTCCATGGTCGCGAGCACCTGAATGTACAGCGTTGGTTGCGAGCCTTGCAGAGTGGAAATAAATCAACGCTTTTGGCATTTGATTGTGGAGTTACCGGCATCTACCATGGCATTAATGGCGAGGCAGTGCCTGAATTCCAGGCAGCATTCGATATCGACACCCTCGACGATATACCATATCAGCGTGAAGTGATAAGCAGCGGCCTCGATCTTTTCGAGCAGCTGTATCATCGGCGAGCCCGCTTCTTTGTGCCTACCAACGGTCCAATAAACAACGTTCTCGAAGAAACTTTATATAAATCGGGCATAGAGTATATCAATACCGGCAAGAAACAGCGTGAACCGCTTGGCAACGGGCAGTATAGGGTAAATACTCGCTTTTTGGGCGACAAAAACGCTTTTGGCCAGATCTATCTGACCCGCAACTGCTTTTTCGAGCCTTCGGCCAACGGCTTTGCTGTGGATAAAAACCACGACTGGGTAGACTCGTGCATGCACGAAATAGAACTCGCATTCCGCTGGCACAAACCGGCCACAATCAGCTCGCACCGTGTGAATTATATCGGCTGGTTGCATAGAGAAAACAGAGAGAATTCATTGCGCCTTCTCAAGGAGTTGCTTTCGCGTATAATCACTCGGTGGCCCGATGTAGAATTTATGACATCTGAAGAACTTGGCAATCTTATCGCCTCACAAAAATAAAAATAATGAAAGACTATAAAGACCGGACATTGCTCTATGTGCACGACGGCCGGCAGTATATTGATGACAAAGGAGTAATATATGGTTCTCCGAATGATATCATGTTTTCTTTGAAAAGCAGATATCAGTATCTTGCCCCGAATGTTCGGTTTGCGCAACGTGTAGTTCCACTCCGTGAGGCAGATAAACATAGATATGTGGTACTGAAAGAGCATGGCATAGATGTGGTGCCAATTCCAGAAGTGATGTCGCTTAAGGGAATGCTCACAAACCGAGGGAAGGCTCGCGAAATATTGACTGAAGCCATTGAGAGCGCTGACCTGCTGGTTCTTAGAAACAGTACTAATGCAGCTATGGCGCAGCCGATTGCAGAGAAGCTGCACAAGCCTTATGTTTTCGAAGTTGTATCGTGTAACTGGGATGCATTGTGGAACTATTCGCTCAAGGGTAAGCTTTATGCCCCATATGCATACCTAAGGATGAAGTATAATGTTGCTAAAGCCAAATATGCAGTATATGTGACCAAGCAATTCCTTCAGGGGCGTTATCCTAATAAAAATATCAATGCCGGTATTTCTGACGTGATGATAGTGCCTGTAGAAGATTCTCTCTTAGAGTCAAAACTGTCGCTTTATCGCCAAGCTCAAGAGCCGTTAATCCTCACCACATGTGCGGCTGTTGATGTGCGGTATAAGGGCCAGGAATATATCATACGTGCTATTTCGGCTCTTAAGGGACAATTCGATATAGAGTATCACCTTGCCGGTGGCGGTGACCAATCCTATCTTAAATCAGTAGCACGTGAGTGCGGTGTCGAAGACAAGGTCATTTTCTATGGCTTACTGTCGAAAAATGAAGTCAATGAGCTATTAGATAAAACCACGATCTATTGCCAACCAAGCAAGCAGGAAGGCCTTCCGCGAGCGGTGGTAGAGGCAATGAGTCGTGGCTGTGTATGTATTGGGTCTAAAACAGGAGGTATACCCGAACTGCTGGATATGGAGATGATTGCCGGCCGTGGCGATGTGAAAGGATTCACACAACTCATAAAAAGACTTTTGCTTGATAGAGGCCTGTGTGAGGCACAATCAACACGCAACTTCGAAAAAGCCCGCGAATATAGCGCAGAAAAGCTTGATGCGGAGCTTAAAGCTTTCTACGACCGATTTATTGCGGAGAATTGAAGTATGAAAAAGATACTTTTTGTAGCCACTATTTTCAAGCATTTTAGGGCGTTTCATATGCCTTATATCGAGTGGTTTAAGCAGCAGGGATGGCAGGTAGATGCTATGGCGAACGGAGACGATGTACTCGATAATGTAAACTGTAGTTATAATGTGCCTGTGCAGCGTAGTCCGTTTTCACCGGATAATATCAAGGCCGTTCGTCAGGCAAGAGAAATCATTGAGCGCGAAAAGTACGACATAGTATACTGCCATACAGCCATGGGGTCGGTGCTTGCGAGATTGGCAGCCAAGGGCGCACGGAAAAAGTTTGGAACCAAGGTGATTTATGTGGCCCACGGATTTCATTTCTTTAAAGGTGGTCCAAAGAAATCATGGCTGATGTATTATCCAATGGAGCGCTTTCTGTCGTGCTATACAGATGCCATTGTAACGATCAATGAAGAAGACTATCAGCTCGCCCGAGGTAGCGGTTTCAAGAACAAAGACACATATAAGATTCCGGGCATTGGCATAAATACGAGTCGCTTGATAGTGACTTCGGCCGATGTTCGATCCGGGCTTAGAAAAGAATACGGTTATGACGAGTCTGATTTTATACTGTTATATATAGCCGAGTATATTCATCGCAAGAATCACAAATTTATAATCGATGCCTTGCCGGAGTTGCGTAAAAGGATACCGACGATACGTGTGCTGTTTGCCGGTCGTGGCCAGTTGATGGATGCGATGAAAGAGCATGCAGCGGCATTAGGTGTTGACGATCGTATCGATTTCCTTGGATTCAGAAAAGATATAGGTCAGTTGATTGCCCTCTCTGATGTGGGTATTTCGGCAAGCCGCCAGGAAGGTCTCGGGCTTAATCTTGCCGAGGAAATGTTTGCAGGCTTGCCTGTCGTAGCTACCCAAGATAGAGGACATCGCGAACTTGTTGTCGACGGTCAAAACGGATTTCTATATCCGCAAATTGATACGGAAAGATTTATCGAATGTGTAGATAAACTGTATTCAAACGTGGCACTGCGTACTGAAATGGGAGCTAACGCAAAAGAATATATCCAAAAGTTTTCGCTCGACAATGCACTTGCCAGCCTTGCTGCAATTTACAAAAAATATATGTGATTGAATTTCACAAGCTATGAAACTATATAAATCATTCTTTAAACGAGCAATAGATATCGCTGCGAGTGGCGGAGCGTTGCTTGTCCTTGCTGTGCCGTTGGCTGCCGTAACAGCATGGCTTCATTTTGCAAACAAGGGAGCCGGAGCTTTCTTTTTTCAGGAGAGGCCGGGCAAGGGTGGCAAGATATTCAAGGTCGTAAAGTTCAAGACAATGACTGATGAGCGCGATGCCGAGGGGCGCCTCTTGCCCGATGCTCAGCGGTTGACAAAGGTTGGGCGATTCGTCCGCTCAACATCGATTGACGAGTTGCCGCAGCTTTGGAATGTGTTCAAGGGCGATATGTCGCTTATCGGACCGAGACCACTGTTGGTAAAATATCTTCCGCTGTATTCTCCCGAGCAGGGCCGCCGTCATGAGGTGCGGCCCGGTATAACCGGCTGGGCTCAGTGCCACGGCCGCAATGCCATATCGTGGACCAAGAAATTCGAACTCGACGTGTGGTATGTCGACAATATCTCCTTTGCCACCGACTGCAAGGTGGTGTGGACCACGCTTATGAAAGTGATGAAGCGAGCCGATATTAATTCTGGCACGGCTGCCACAATGGAGGCATTTAACGGACATAACTGATTATGAAAGATATAGCGATATATGGTGCCGGTGGATTCGGGCGCGAGGTTGCCTGTCTCATCAGGCATATCATCGAATCCGACGGCCCGAAATGGAATATTGTAGGCTTTTTCGACGATGGCAAGGACAAGGGCTTCGACACAGGCTACGGCCCGGTGCTTGGCGGTATGGCCGATCTCAATGCCTTCCCGGCCCCGCTTTCCGTAGCGATTGCCATAGGCACACCGCGAATACTGAGGCTTCTCGTAGAAAAAATCGACAACCCCAATATAGATTTCCCCAACCTGATTGCACCCAACGTTATGTTCTTCGACCGCGAGTCGACGAGTATGGGGCGCGGCAATATCATAACGTTCGGCTGCCGTCTGAGCTGCAATACGAGCCTCGGGGATTTCAACATACTCAACGGCTGCATATCCTTCGGCCACGATGCCCGCATAGGCGATTTCAACGTTCTTATGCCTGAGGCCAGGTTGTCGGGCGAAGTCTCTGCCGGCGATATGAACCTTTTCGGCGGCCGCAGCTTCATAGCCCAGCAGGTTCGCGTGGGAAACAATACAACTATAGGTGCCGGCAGCGTGGTACTCCGACGTACCAAGGACAACTCTTTGTACCTCGGCAACCCGGCAAAAAAAATAGAAATATAGAATTTTATAAAGAATAAGATTATGGATCAGACTAAATTTATCGATTCATTCGCCGAAGCTCTCGAAATTGAAGACTCATCGGCCCTAACCGCAGACACCGCATTCCGCACCCTCGACGAGTGGGACTCGCTTGCCTATCTCAACATCATCGCCATGCTCGACGAGGAGTACGACATACAGATTGAAAACGCCGAGTTTAAGAAACTTGCCACAATAGGTGACATCATCGCCTTTGTCGAGGCCCACAAATAAGTCAAGTACGCCATGGCATTTCTAAAATTCGACGGTGTTGGCATAACGGCGCTGGCGGCGGCTGTTCCCCACACAGTTATTGACAACCTCAAATACACCGAGTATTTCCCCGAAGACCAGGTGCGCGAGGTGGTAGAGAAGGTCGGCATCTACCAGCGCCGCTTTGCCGACGACAAGACCTGTTCGTCGGACCTTTGCTTCGCGGCAGCCGAAAAGCTCATCGCCGACAACAACATCGACAAGAGCGAGATTGACCTGCTGATTTTCATATCGCAGACCCCCGACTACCGCATGCCAGCTACCTCGGTACTGCTGCAGGACCGCCTTGGCCTGCCAAATTCGACTATTGCGTTCGATATCAACCTCGGTTGCTCGGCCTTTATCTACGGCCTCACTGTGGCATTCTCTATGATGAAGAACACCGGCCTTCGCAAAGCCCTTGTACTCGACGGCGAGACACGTTCGAAGGTATACTCGCCCAAGGACCGCCGCTCAGCATTTCTGTTTGGCGACGGTGGTGTGGCTGCCCTAATAGAGCGTGACGAGAAATTCGGCGATAGTTATTTCTCTCTCAACTCCGACGGATCTCGCGGCGACCTGATCAAGATCAACGGCGGCGGCTACCGCAACCCCTCGTCGATAGAGACCCTTAGAGAGCGCGTTGTCGACGAGTACGGCAATATCCGCTCCGACGAGCAGGGCTATATGCAAGGTGGCGATGTGTTCAACTTTGTCATCCGCGAGATTCCAAAGGACATGAAGAACCTTATCGCTTTTTCGGGTGAGGATGTGCAGTCGCTCGACTACTACGTTTTCCACCAGGCCAACAACTTCATCAACAGTTACCTTGCTAAAAAGCTCAAACTCGATACGGCTAAGATACCGTCGACAATCGACAAATATGGTAATACCTCGTCGGTATCTGTGCCTCTGACAATCGTTGACCAGCTTAAGGACCGCCTCAGCGGCGACAAGAAGCTGTTCCTGAGCGCCTTCGGCGTGGGTATGACCTGGGCCAACGCCATTGTACCTTTTGTCGACTGCCGCATCAGCGATGTAGTGGAAGTATGAGCACTGAATTCAACCCATTCTGCCTTGACGGAAAGACTGTCGTAGTCACAGGTGCATCATCCGGCATAGGCAGGGAGTGTGCCATAGGCTGCAGTCGTATGGGCGCACGGCTGGTGCTGGTAGCCCGCAATGAGGAACGACTAAAAGAGACCATGTCGCAACTCGACGGTTGCGGGCATATCTATGTCTTAGCCGACCTTGCCAATCCGGAATGTGTGACGGCAGCAGCTGACAAGATTTTGTCAGAAATCGGTAAGGTAGACGGCCTTGTGAACTGCGCCGGTATCTCAGCCACCCTGCCGCTGAAACAGACTACACATGCCCGCCTTGAGGAATATTACAGGGCCAACGTGTGCTCGGCACTCGACCTCACTCGCGAACTCGCCAATGTGCGGCATATGAATCCAGGCGGGTCTATTGTATTCATGTCGTCAATAATGGCCTGTGTAGGCGAGAGCGGCAAGACACTCTACAGCATGACCAAGGGAGCGCTCCTTGCTGCCATGCGCTCCCTTGCATGCGAACTGTCGAAGCGTTCGGTCAGGGTAAACTGCATTTCACCCGGTGCAATAGAAACGCCGATTAATGCAAAGCTACCTCACATGAGCGATCCCGATCAGCGCAAGCAGCTCGAGGATAAACACCTGCTCGGCCTCGGCCGTACCGAGGATATCGCCAACGGCGTGGTTTACCTTGTGAGCGACGCCTCGCGTTGGATTACCGGGCAGAACATCATCATCGATGGTGGCTATACGGCGCGGTGAGCTCGAGGTACGGCAAATTGCCAACCCTTTCAAGCAGTCGAACACATATGTATTAAGCTGCCACGGATACGGCGGCATATGGCTTGTAGACCCCGGCGACAGCCCTTATATAGGGGATGTTCTGCGAGGACACGAGCTTCAGGGAATCTTCATAACCCATGCTCACTTCGACCATATACGCGGTCTTGCCGAGTTGCTGCGGATTTATCCGGACTGCCCGGTGTATGCGAGTCCGGTTGGAATAGACTGTCTTTGCGACGACCGCCGGAATCTGTCGTTCTATTACGAACAACCACTGAGCCTTTCGAATCTCAATAGCCGTCCGCTGTCAGATGGTGAGAAGTTGGAAATCGGTAATGACATTACGGTAGAATGCATACATACACCCGGCCATACGCCCGACAGCGCGTGCTATCGCATAGCTGGACTACTGTTTACCGGTGACGCATATATTCCTGGGATACCTACAGTGACCAAGCTGAGGGGCGGAAGCAAGGTTGATAGCGAGCGAAGTATAGAAATAATCAAGACTTTAATATCCAAAGGCGACATGGTCCTGCCGGGACACGGACCTGTGGATATCGGATAAGCAAGAACATAATAATACAATGAGCGAACGAATATTGCTCTGTCTGGCTCATATGAGCGGCAGGGAAATGGAATTTATAAAGGAGGCCTTCGATACCAACTGGGTGGTGCCTATGGGGCCGAATGTTACCGGTTTCGAGCACGACCTCGAGGCGCTTGTCAATCGTCGTGAGGGCAATGAGCCTCTTGACAAGAAGGTTGTGTGCCTTTCGGCAGGTACTGCTGCGGTACATCTCGCACTGATTGCTTGTGGCGTAGGGCAGGGCGACGAGGTGCTTGTTCAGTCGTTTACCTTCTGCGCATCGAGCCACCCTATCACCTATCTCGGAGCGACACCGGTGTTCATTGACTCCGAAAAGGATTCATGGAACATGGACCCAGAGCTGCTCGAGGAGGCTATCAAGGACCGCATCGCCAAGACAGGCAAGAAACCCAAGGCAATCATCCCGGTTGCACTCTACGGCATGCCGTATCAGATTGACAAAATCATGGAGATTGCCAACCGCTACGAGATTCCTGTGATTGAGGACGGCGCAGAGGGCTTCGGTTCGAACTTCAACGGCCAGGCACTCGGCACTTTCGGCGAGTACGGTGTTCTCTCATTCAACGGCAACAAGATGATAACCACCTCGGGTGGCGGCGCACTCATCTGCCCCGATGCCGACAAGGCCCGCGAAATCTTGTGGTACGCCACTCAGGCCCGCGAGAGCTATCCATATTATCAGCACGAGGCAATCGGCTACAACTACCGCATGAGCAATATCTGCGCAGGCATAGGCCGTGGTCAGATGACGATTGTTGATGATCATGTTACGCATCACAAACACGTGCAGGCGCTGTATGAGGACCTTCTCAAGGATGTTGAGGGTATTACGATGCACACAAATCCCGGTCCTGAGTATGACTCGAACTTCTGGCTCTGCACTGCCACTATCGAGCCAAATCTTAGAATCAAAGGACAGGATAATGCCTATAAGCAAGTCATCACCGGTGCGGTTGGCGGCGCAGCCGGTGTGACCCACGCCGCCTCGGTGGCTGTTACCGACTGCCAGCCCAACGACAATGTCGAGGCTCTGCGTATGGCTCTCGACGCAGCTGGTATCGAATCGCGTCCACTATGGAAGCCAATGCACAAGCAGCCGGTATACAAAAACGCCCCGGCCTATACCAACGGCGTAAGCGAGGCCCTCTTCGCCACCGGCATCTGCCTCCCTGCAGGCCCCTGGGTGACCGACGACCAAGTCCGCTACATCGTAGACCAAATCAAAGCAGCTATCGAAAAATAGTTCGTTGACAAAAAGATACTAAAGACAGATTGCAGATAGTCCATACATATAGATATGGATTATTTTGCAATCTGTTTCTGTCTGTAGCGATATTATGTTTCAAATATCAGCACAATTCAGAAAATCAAGGAGTAAACATCGTCCCGATCAACCCGGAGTCGTGTTTCTTAGAATATTCGAAGTGTTTACTAACACTGTCGGTGAGAAGCAACGGATAGAGCGAAAAATTACGACTGATGTTGTCGGCACGACAGCCGGTGTGATTGAAGAACGCCATGGAGAGTTGCTTGCTTCGATACGAATGCTGTGCAATGTGATAGAAAACAGACATAATAAGGGGATTGCTTACTCGGTGGACGACGTAGTATCAGACTATCGCAAAGCTATCGAAGGAGATGAAAGCATGAAATCTGTTGTTTTAGATTCAAAAGAAAGCCGTCCGTATCGTGGTGATCTTATCGCTGTTGGTCGGGAATTTAAGTCGGATTTCAAATTTGTCTATCCTGATGCAGAAGAATCCGATTGCGACAATGTGTTCGGTTTTATCAATCGGATGTCAAAGAATCTAAAAAGTCAAGGACGGGTTAGTATGTCTCGGTCATATATAAGTTTGCAACACAGCCTTTTAGATTTTTGCACGGACAGTTCCTTGTCATTCGAAAAGGTAAATAAGGAATTGATACACAGCTATTCACAATGGTTGAATGCTTGCGGGCTTGCCGACAGTACCCAGTCATTCTATCTCAGGACATTTCGTAGTTTATTGAATCATGCAAAAGATTGTGGCCTAATAGGCGATAATGAAGTAGTAGTGGTGCGATAAAAATCTAGCCACTGTTGTTAAAGTATTAATATTTAGTTAAATACGAGGGTACATTGATTTTTTGATTTGAATTTGATTTATTAGTCTTGTTGTTTAGAAGCATCAAGATTATGAATCAGGGTAAATTTGTGTTCTCCCAAGTTGTCGAGTTTATACCGCGTTACCAGTTCGATAAACTTGTAAAGCAATATAAAGGAGACTGGCATGCAAAGAATCTCAACAGTTACAACCACCTTCTTCATCTGCTTTTTGGGCAGTTGACAGGATGTGATTCTCTTAGAGACATCTGTTTATGCTTGGAAGCTCACTCAAAAATTCTATATCATCTCGGTTTTCGCAACACTGTGAACCACACATCGTTGTCACGAGCCAACGAAAGCAGGGACTATCGTATTTTTGAAGGTCTTGGAATGTACCTCATCGGATTGGTCAGGCCAATGTATTCAAAGGCCAAACTGTCAGATATAAGCATTGACAATGTGATTTATGCATTGGACTCCACAACAATATCCACCAGTATAAAACTTGCAGCGTGGGCATTGGGCAAATACAGCAAAGGCGCAGTCAAGATGCACACATTGCTTGATTTGCGAGGAAGCATTCCGGCCAATATCCACATTACCGATGGAAAATGGCATGACAGTAATGAACTTGACAATCTTACACCCGAACCATTCGCATTCTATGTAATGGACAAGGCGTATGTTGACTTCAAGGCACTGTTCAGATTCCATCTGTCGCAAGCTTTCTGGGTATCCAGGCCAAAGGAGAACATGAAATTCACAACCGTCAGGCAGATGGGAATACCCGATGAAAAATCCGGTATTATAGAAGACTCGCTAATCCGTGTTACCGGATACAAGTCACGTAAACTTTATCCAGAGGACATGAGATTTGTGCGGGTTTATGATCCGGAAAATGACACGATTGTAGACTTCATATCCAACAATCTTGAAGTCAGCGCATTGGAGATTTCCAATCTTTACCGTCACCGTTGGGATATAGAAGTTTTCTTCAAGTGGATAAAACAGAACATTGTTGTTAAAACCCTTTGGGGATTTTCAGAAAATGCTGTTAAAATTCACCTTTGGACCGCTATAATATCCTATCTGACAATAGCACGGATTAAGGCTGACAAAGGAAGCTGCTATTCCATCACCGAAGTGGCAACCCTGATTAGAATCTCGGCTTTGGAGCGTGTCGAGTTACGACAACTCATAACCAAACAGGACTCAACAATCAATTCAAACCAAAATGTCAAAGAACTCTCTTTATTTGATGATTTTTAAACTAACGCGATTTTATCGCACCAGTAGTAATAATGAAGAATGGTTCAAGGGCTTGAATACCAAAGTCAATTTCGCTGTCAATACATATGACAGGGTATCACTCGATTCAGCTTTGCTCAGGACGATGGCCGAGACAGATTTTTCGAGCAATACGGATATAGACTTGGCTCGAGATATGTTTATGTTCGGCTTCTATTGCCGTGGTATGGAGCTGGTGGATATTGTGAATCTTACCAAGTCTAATTTGTCGGGTGATATGCTTGTATACCGTCGTCGCTCTAAAGGATTGGAAAAAGCTATACCTATCGATTCGCGGGCAATGCAGATAATACGTAAGTACGAAAGTATGAGCGACACATATATTTTCCCGGTCAAGGAGATGTATAAAGGGGTGCAATTCCATACCCTCAGAGACCGGGTATATACTTATATGAAAATTATTGGAAGGGTAATCAAATTTCCGCGGTTGACATTCAATATGAATGTGAGTTCGTGGAATGCCCTGATGTCGAGAGTTAACTTGTCGGGCATATTGTTAAGCGAAGGATAGAATTCGGCTATATTATTGACAAACAATTCGTTCGCTTGCGGGTATATTTGACCAGTCAAATATACCCGCAAGTTCTTTTGCGGAAATAGGTGTAGGCCGGGCTATGATACCTGCAGTATAAGCAAGCTGTCCGATTATCTCTTGTGGCGTATGTGTCTGTCTCAGGTGTTCCATATCGAGCCCTTTGTCGCGTTTGGATAATCGTAAACCATCGTTATTGCATATCAGCGGCAGATGGGCGAATTCCGGAGGCGTGAGTCCCAACATATTATAAAGGTATATCTGTTGAGCAGCGGAAAGTAGCAGGTCGCAACCGCGTACAACCTCAGTTACACCCATTGCGGCATCATCAATAACTACCGCCAACTGGTATGCCCAAGCTCCGTCGGCCCGCCTTAGCACGAAGTCGCCACAATGCTTGGCAAGGTTCACGCTCTGATATCCGAATACTCGGTCCTCAAAACAGATATCGATGTCGGGTACAAAGATACGGGTAGAGTGCGCCCTCACCGGTTCTTCGGCCTTGCTTGGTAGTGACTTTGGCCTGCACGTGCCCGCATAGATAATTCGTCCGTCGGTCTGATGTGGAGCTTGAGTCGCCATAATATCGGCTCTGGTACAAAAGCAAGGGTAGGTATATCCGGTCGCCTTGAGTTTTTCGAGAGCCTTTTGGTAGATTTCGCCGCGCTTGCTTTGCATGTATGGAGCCGCCGGTCCCTTTCCGTCGATACCGCCCTCATCCCAGTCAAGACCGAGCCATAGCAAATCTTCTTCGAGTTGCTGTGCGTATTGGATTTTAGATCGTTGAGGGTCGAGATCTTCAATCCTGAGAATCCAGCGACCGCCCCTGCTACGGACAGAGAGCCACGACATCAGTGCGGCAAATACATTGCCAAGGTGCATGCGACCTGTCGGAGAAGGAGCAAACCTACCTATAACAGTACTCATCTTCGGCGTTTTTTACATGTTTCATCAAGCGGACATCCGCTGCAACCACTATTTTTTTTTCGTGTTGCGAAATATATTATCGCCCCACCGACTAAAATGCCAACGATAATCCATTGTATAACCGAACCCATATCGATGTTATTTAGATTGTTTCTTTACAGCTTTGTTTACCTGCCCCGGAGTTGCGTCGGCAGGGCAGTCGTCGAATGGAATACGGAATGTGCAACCGTTTGCGAAGTTACTGCAACCATAGGCTGTACGCCCTTTTACGATGTGGCCTTGGCCGCAAATGGGACATACAATCTCTGCAATACTCTTTATCCTCGGAGCACGAGGCTTTTTTGGCTTGTCGTCAGAGCCGGTCTTGGTTTTAGTAGTTGGCGACTGTGCCTCGATTCTCATGTTACTGTTGTCGCTGAGGACATTAATCACAATCTGTCGCATCATGTCGCTGATTTCGCGCACGAAACTTGCCGGAGAGTAAGAGCCGCTTTCGATTCTGCGGAGCTTGTTTTCCCACAGACCTGTGAGTTTGGCTGATTTCAGCAATTCTTCATTGATAGTGCCTATCAGGTCGATGCCTGCTTGTGTGGCAACAAGATTCTTGCGTTCGCGACGTATGTATCCGCGTTTGAACAATGTCTCGATAATGGCAGCACGAGTTGACGGGCGGCCTATGCCGTTGTCTTTCATTGCTTCGCGCAGTTCTTCGCTGTCGACGGTTCGTCCGGCAGTCTCCATAGCTCTGAGCAGAGTGCCCTCGGTATACGGTTTTGGCGGCTGGCTTGTCTTTTTTGCAAGAAATGGCTTGTGCGGACCGCTTTCACCTTCGGTAAATACCGGCAGAACGGCATCATTCTCGTCTTGTTTGTCTTCGTTGTTATCGGATTTAGCAGGCAGCAGCACTCTCCAGCCCGGTTCGACAATCACCTTGCCGGTGGCCTTGAATTCGCAGTCGTCGCTTCGTCCAAGAACAGTCGTTGCCTCGAAACGGCAATCAGGGTAAAATACTCCGATGAAGCGCATGGCAACCAAGTGGTACAACTTTTTTTCGTCGCCTTCGATACCTGACGGATACTGTCCGGTCGGTATAATCGCATGGTGGTCTGTGACTTTGGAGTTGTCGAAAACCTTCTTGTTTTTCGCAATCGGGGCAGCGAGGATAGGCTCGGTCAGATTGGCATACGGTGTCATTTTTTTGAGCGTAGGTCCAATCTTGGGATAGATATCGTCGCTTAGGTATGTGGTATCTACACGAGGATATGTGGTAAGTTTCTTTTCGTAAAGACTCTGTATCAGTCGTAGGGTCTGGTCGGCTGTCCAGCCAAATCGCTTATTGCACTCTACCTGCAGCGAGGTCAGGTCAAAAAGCCTTGGCGCTGATTCGCGACCCATTTTCTTTGTAACTGATGTTATTGTAAACGGCAACGGCTCAATCCCGGCGACTGTTTCGAGTCCGGGAGCTTCGGTTTCGAATCGTTCGCCGGTCGATGTAAAGTTTACATCCCGGTACATGGTGTGTAGTTCCCAAGAATCCTTAGGCACGAATGTCTCGATTTCCTGCTGTCGTTTTACAATCAAAGCCAAGGTCGGGGTCTGCACACGACCGATAGATAGTACCTGGCCTCGCCCGCCATACTTGAGGGTGTAGAGTCTTGTGGCATTCATACCGAGAATCCAGTCGCCGATAGCTCGCGAAAGACCGGCAAAGAACAGACTGTCGTATTGCTCCTGAGGTTTAAGCTGGCCGAATCCTTCGCGTATAGATTCGTCGGTCAGTGATGATATCCAAAGACGTTCTACCGGGCATGCCGCATTGGCCTTTTTCATAACCCAACGCTGTATCAGTTCACCTTCCTGCCCGGCATCACCGCAGTTTATAATCTCGGTAGCTTCGCCGATAAGATGTTCAACGATACCGAACTGGCGTTCGATTCCCGGATCTTTTATTACCTTTATATCGAATTTCGCCGGTAGCATTGGTAACTCGGAGAGACACCAGCGCTTCCAGCGTGGAGAGTAGTCATCGGGTTCATAAAGACAACACAAGTGGCCGAGAGTCCATGTTACCCGGTAACCATTGCCTTCGTAGTAACCTTCGTGACGTTCGTTAGCTCCCAGGATATTTGCAATATCCCGGGCCACACTCGGTTTCTCTGTTATGCAGAGCTTCATTATATATTAAGCGCTTCCTTTGCTTGGTTCCACAGTTCGTCCATCTCGGCAAGAGTCAGGTCTTTGAGGTTCTTGCCTTGCTCTTTAGTGCGTTCCTCAAGCCAGTTGAATCGTGCTATAAATTTGCGGTTGGTACGCTCGAGAGCGTTGACCGGGTTTATATTATAAAGACGGGCCGCATTTACGAGGCTGAAGAAAAAGATCGCCGAATTCCGATTCGATATCTTCGCTTTTGCCTGATTTGATAGCTTCGTGAACTTCATTTGTCTCTTCGGCAACCTTGTCCCATACCTGTTCGGGTGTTTCCCAGTCAAAGCCTACGTTTGCTGCTTTTTCCTGAATTCTGAAAGCTTTAACCAGCGAGGGCAGGGCTGCGGGCACTCCGGCGAGAACCGAGCGGTTGCCGTCTTTTTCCTTAAGCTTGATTTGTTCCCAGTTTTGGGCTACTTGTTCGGGCGTTTCAGCCTGCACATTGCCGAATACATGAGGGTGACGGAAAATAAGTTTGTTATTTATCGCATCAGCAACATCGGCTATATCGAACTGACCGTTTTCGGCGCCGATTTTTGAGTAAAACAGCACATGAAGCAAAACGTCGCCAAGCTCTTTTTTGATATCGTTGATATTATTGTCAAACAATGCCTGGGCAAGTTCGTATACTTCTTCAATCGTGTTTGGACGAAGGCTTTCATTAGTTTGCTTTGCGTCCCAGGGGCATTTGACGCGTAGTATATCGAGTGTGTCAATGAGGCGGCCTAATGCCTCAAGTTGTTCTTGTTTTGCCATTTTATGATTGGGTGTACGATTGATATAGGTGATATGGCCACCGAAAAGGCGGCCATATCATTATTTGTATTTTTCAACCCCTTCTTCGAGCCATGCTACGAATTCGGATACATTTTCATTGTAAACGCGGGTTGCGATAGCGGCTTGCCTTCGTTGTCAAGCAGTATGTAGTATGGCTGCGAATTAATGCCAAACTTATACCTCTGCAGGTAAGCCCATTTTTCGCCGACTGTGGTCAGCTTGATAGTTTTTCCTTCTTCAACCACGGTCATGGGTTCGGCAAGGTCGGCCTTGTCATCGACCATGAGCTTAATCATTACATAATCCTTGCTGATAATGCCACGTACAGTGGGTGTGTCGAAGACAGCACCTTCCATTTTGCGGCAGTTGACACATGCATATCCCGAGAAGTCAAGTAATACGGGCTTGCCGTGCTGTTTGGCATATGCCATACCCTTGTCGTAATCATCAAATTCCTCGAAAGTGCCACCGTAGAGATTGAAGTCCTGGGTGTACAGCGGTGGCGCGAATGCGCTCACAGCCTTCAACGGCGCACCCCAAAGGCCAGGGACGAGGTATACTGCAAACGACAGCGACGCGACAGCCATAAAGAAACGGCCGACAGATGTATGCTCAACCGGGGCGTCGTGGCTGAAACGCAACTTGCCAAGGAGGTACAGACCGAGAAGGATAAATAGGATAATCCAAATCGACAGGAATACTTCGCGGTCAAGTATATGCCAGCCATAAGCAAGATCTGCTACCGACAAGAACTTGAGCGAGAGTATAAGTTCGATAAAGCCAAGTACTACTTTTACGGTGTTGAGCCAAGAACCCGAGCGAGGCAGCTCTTTCAGCATCGAGGGGAAGAACGCAAACAGACCGAAGGGCAGTGCAAGGCCGAGTGCGAATCCACCCATGCCAAGAGCGGACCCATGAGGTTGCTCTGAGAGAATGCTTCTACAAGGAGTGTACCGATAATCGGGCCTGTACATGAGAATGATACCAATACGAGTGTAAACGCCATGAAGAATATGCTGAGCAAACCTGTGGTGCTCTCTGCCTTTGCATCAATGGCATTTGACCAGCGAGACGGAAGTGTGAGTTCGAACGCGCCGAAGAACGAAATGGCAAATACCACCAGCAATGCAAAGAATATCAGGTTGAAGACTGCGCCGGTAGCAATCTCGTTGAGCTTGCCCGGACCGAAGATTACAGTCAGAATAATGCCGAGAATCAAGAAAATAGCGATAATGCTCAAAGCATATATAATGGCGTCGCGAATCGAGCGGCTGCGCGATTTGCTTTTTTTCAAGAAGAAACTAACCGTCATCGGTATCATGGGCCATACGCACGGGGTCATCAAGGCCACAAGGCCGCCGAGGAAGCCAAATAGGAGTATAGCCCAATAACTTTGGGCTTCTGTTCCGGTAGATACTTCAACAGGTTGCCACCAAAGTGATTGATTGGCATCGCTTGCCAAAACATTTGATTGCTCTTGCGGGGCGGTTTCTACAGCTTCCGTATTGGATGCCACGACGGTGTTTCCTATCTTAAGATTGAAATCATAACGTGCGGGAGGGGTGCATGATTCTTCGGTACATGCCATATAACGAACTGTACCGCTTATCGTACCTGATGCGTTTTCTGCCACTTTTAACTTTTGTGTAAAGCTCACAGTACCCGACAACCATGCAAGGTTAAGTTTCATAAACTCATCGAAATGCATGTTTTCGTCTCCGGCTTTCACAAGGTCGCCGTCGACTGTAACTCCGGCAGGAAGCGACAACGTCATTGTAGTAGGGTCGGGAACACCGGCTTCCGGTTCCATTTCGGGCATGTTGAAACCGTAGATGTGCCAACCTCCTTCAATCTTGCCGGTTACTGTCAGTGTGGCTGTGCCATTTTCCGGTCCGCTGATAGATGCTGACCATTCCACAGGGTTTGGGGCGGCGTTTGCAGTGATTGCAAACAGGCCTATAATCAGCGAGAGTAATATGTATGCTCTTTTCATTACTTATTCAGATTGATAGGTGTAGTGATAGTTTCTTTGGCCGGCGGACGACAAGTAGTACCGTCACAAGCCATAAAGCTAATAATACAATGAAGCTTGGGTTCTTTTCCGGTTATTTTAAATGGTATTGTAAATTCTATATTGCTGTCCCACCACGACAAAGTCATGCGAATAGAGGGTCGTTAACCTCAAGAGCCTTGCGAGCAGGCTTTATATTGCCGGTAATTCGATGTCCTTTGAGCCTTCCAGATTGAATTCTGTCGGTTTAGGACCGTCTTTTGGTAGTTCAAGACCATACAAGTGCCAACCTTTCTCAATCAAGGCTCGGAAGGTGACAGTGCCTTGATTGGGGCCGGTGGCCTTGACAATGTACGCCAACGCACAGGCTGTTGGGCAGTCGCCGTAATCCCGGCGAGGACTATTATAGCCAATAAGAGTGTGATTATACGTTTCATAAGTAGTTATGTTTGGAGTATCGCAACGCAATAGGCTCAAATTCTTACAAAGTTACTAATTTACTTTATAAGATAAAAACTAAAAACTTAAAATGCGGTTTTAAATACTATGCCAATTCTGAAAAAGTCTGTTTTAAACAGTTAAAACGGTAAGGGTAGCTGGTGTTTGCTAAATTGGGTGGAGTATACTGATGTATTTTAGTTGAGTCGGCATGTCCTTTTTCGAGAGCCATAATGAGTGTGCCCGAAAAATGGAAAAGCTTACCTGAAAGCTCACGGAAATGGTCGTTGACAAAGCTCTCCATATCTTCTTTATCATTGAAGATATAGAAGTCGTACATGCCATTGAGGAAGCCTATAAGGTGCTCGCGAAAACTTTGCCTGATTCTTGCTTTAAAGTCATCGCGTGCATTCTGGTTCGAAGATATAAACAGAGCGACGACGTAGAGGAAGTTGATGCTATAGTGCGAAAGCCAAAGTGTGCGGTCAAAAAGCCGGTTCTCGAAATGTCGGCTTACACTATAGTTCTTCCCGTCACGGTTTTTGCGTAGGTGTATCCCCGGTTCGTTATACCGGTATTGGTCGTCGATTTCGGCACTGATAAAGAAATTGGGAGTTGGGTTGTATCCTTCGGTAAGGCTGTCGCGGTATAGGAGCTTGTTGGCAAGAAGTGACTTGTTGTTCCGAAGCAAAAGGTTGAATGTTATAGTGTATTACATTGCGGGCGTATGTGTATTGTTTATACTCTGAATAGCCATGAACGGCACCGCCGATCTTGTAGTATTTACTGTCGCCGATGTAATAGATGTTGTCCGATGATATCAATGAGGTATAGGGGTATATATGATCAACGATCTTTCCGTCGCGTTGATTCCTCAATGCCACCGGGATATTGTTCTCGGATATAAGAGTGTCGATCATCGTCTCGAAAACGATGTCGAAGTCTGAAACGAGCAAGTATTCATCTGTGTCGGGCTTGGACGACATCAGTTCGGATACAGTGAAAAGTTATAGCATAAGTGCCATAACTGTAGTGCTTTATCTGAGAAGTATTTGTATTTTATCTGCAGCAGTCTCGATTTGCCAAGACCGGCGATATAGCTTTCGAATTTATACCCTGTTATCAGTTGGTAGTTGACATCAAAGTTTATAGGAAAACCGTATTTGTCGCGAACGTGCGCGAGTATCGAGTAAAAAATGATAAGTAGTTCTTCGTCAAAATTGATTTGCTTTTTTCCTGTTTACCGTATCGATGTAATATGGGGCGCCGTTGTATATAATTGTGTTTCTCTTTTCGATATGGTTTTGTTCCAGTGAATCTTGTTATATCCGCTATGTATATATTGATAATGAACATGAAATATTCGCGGTTCTCGTTTGCGAATCGTATAAGGGATAAAATTGTATCGAGTAGTGTGCTGTCGTTTTGCTGCCCATTGTGGTCGACTCTGTGGAACTGTTTGCGATAAATAATTTTGGATTGCTGATTTTCGGGCAGTTTGTCGTTGATTTTGGCGTATTCGAATATGGCTCGGTATATCCAAGTGGAGAAGTTATAGATAAAATTGCGTTGGTCGGGGTTGAGCAATTCGTTGCTCAGCGCCT
>PDYJ01003088.1_pt1 | contig 74387 bp, 89 predicted proteins | sample 1430841 | NCBI WGS metagenome assembly PDYJ01 (sample SAMN07237672, study PRJNA390542) | Gut metagenome, whole genome shotgun sequencing project. | isolation source: fecal pellets | host: Mus musculus | place: USA: New York, NY | collected 2016-10
AATCATGTCAGACGCATCAGTGCGACCATGGGCACCAGGCCGCAGAAGGAGGTCTATGTCAGGCGCGAGCATGATCCCGGGCAGGAGTGCGAGTTCGACTGGGGAGAGATACCTCTTGTCATAGGCGGCCGCCGTCAGATGGTGCAGATGGCCGTGTTCACACTGCTGCATTCCAACCGGCGCAGCGCATGGCTGTTCCGTCGTCAGGACACGCTGTCGCTGATGGAGGCCCACCGTAATTTCTTTGAAGAGATACAGGGAGTTCCGCAGACCATGGTGTACGACAACATGAAGGTTGCCGTCACTATCCGCACCGGTCGTCAGGGACGTCCGGCTGTCAAGTACCCCACAAAGGCCATGCAGCGTCTTTCTCTGTATTATAAATTCGAGGAACGGTTCTGCAATGCGCGTTCGGGTTGGAGAAGGGCTCGGTGGAGCGCTCGGTGGAAATCGTGCGCCATGCGGCGTTCGTGTCCCGCCAGTCGTTCGAGACTCTTGATGCGGCTCAGAACTGGCTTGACCGGTATTCTCCTTAAAATCAACTCCACTTCGGGTATCACCGGCATCAGCGACAGTCAGAAGCAGGAGCGTATCCGCGCCGATTTGTACTGCCTGCAGCCGGCTCCGCAGCCGATGGGCTGCTTTGAGGCCGAGGAGCATACCCCTGACAGCTACGGCACGATTAAACGTTGACTACAACAATTATTCCGTGCCCGAAGGACTCGTTGGAAGCAGTGTTCTGGCCCGCGTATACTCCGGTCATATAGCCATATATATCATCAAGGACGCAGAGTGGCAGACCATGTAAGACTGGAGGGCAAGGGCGGCTGGAGCATGCAACTGGAGCCACTATCTCGGCACTTTTCTTCGCAAGCCGGGCGCTCTGGACAACTCTACGGCCATTGCGTCAGGTTCCGGCGGAACTTGCCGAACTCTACCGGATCCACTTCTGTCCCGGCCGGCAAAGGGAGTTTATTCCGGTTCATGATGTATGCGCGCGACAACGGCATCATGCAGTCCCGGATTACCGCCGCTGCACGCAGCCTGCGCCTCAAGGTGTCAGACACATGACCGCAGACCATCTCAAAGTGGAACTTGACTCCATGCTGAAAACTGATGTGTCTGAAAATGATGCGGATGCCATTGCTTCCGTATCCTCTCTTGACATCCATCCCGCCAACAGAAAACCTCAATCGAAGAGCACGCGGTGGACTACACTCGACTCGCTTACCGCTGTCCTGTGCAGCCATCCAAAGTTACACGCAGGAAACATCAACAACTGATTGAAAAATGGAAGAAAACAAAGACATTAAAATAATACGCAAAGCGGCCACAGAGCTTAAACTCCATTGTGGCGCGATGCCCTTGACGAGTATATAAGCCGCTTCGCCGCCGAATCATGGAGCGTGCAGCACCTCATGGCCATTATGATGCAGGACCAGCTTAAAATGCGTGCCGACAACCGCCGCCGCACTCTGATAAAGCGTGCCGACTTTCCGCAACTCAAATATCTGGGCGACCTCATTGTCGACGAACTCCCCGATGACGCACGCCACCGCTCTGCCACTGCTGCGGTCGCTCGACTTCGTCCGGCAAGGACGAAACCTCATCCTGTACGGCAATCCTGGAACAGGCAAAACGCACATTGCCACTGCTTTGGGTATCGAAGCCTGCACTCAGGGCATGACCGTAATGTTTACCTCCGTGCCACGGCTTATAACGCAGATCAAAGAGGCACGGCAGGAACGCGCACTCCGTTCTCTTGAAAACAGGTTCATCACTACGACCTTGTGATATGCGACGAGTTCGGATACGTCTCCTGCGACAAAGAAGCCGGCGAATTGCTCTTCAACCATCTGTCTCTCAGAGCCGGAAAGAAATCAGTAATCATCACTACAAACCTGGCCTTCAACAGATGGAGCGAGATTATCGCCGACAAAGTCCTCGTGACAGCAATGGTAGACCGCCTGACCCACAAAGCCGTGCTCATAAACATGACCGGAGAATCCTTCAGAATGAAGAAACCAAGAAAACACTCCAAAATCAACTATAATTGTATCTAATTTTTAAATTTGCATGTCCTATGAAACGGTGCACTTCTCAATTAGAATCTGGCGCACTTCTCGATTAAATTTTACAGCTGAAAGAATAAATGTTTTCAATTTCATTATACTTGGAAATTTTTAGTGGTTTTGAATTTAGTTTTGTTCCGGCTGGTGCAGCATGACCTTATAGCCGGCTTTGAGGTGTACTTTTACTCGCGGACTTTCTTTGTGAGATATGAGCTGACGCCGTTGAGTATGCCACGACCGCATCTGACACTATCTGCGCTCCCGCATTGGTGGAGATGTTGATTGAACTGCCGACAGTGCTGCCCATGTTTGCTCCAATCTCTTTCAGTGCGTCAGACTCCATTGAGTTGGGTATGTTGATACCCTCCTGACGCGGTCGGAGTCGAATACCTGCAACTCCACCTCATACACGGAGCCTTCCGACTCGACCGATGAAATCTCAATCTCCAGCCTCTCGCCCTGCAATCGGCTTTCGCCCATTATGATTGTATTGCGTGGCACAAGTCTGTTCCCGACCCACATCGGCTCAGTAAGCCTCAGTCTGACGGGCTGACCGTTGGCGATAGTTTGGTCGTTGGCGACCACTGCGGAAATGGTGTTCTTGCTTGATGTTTTTGTACTCCGACCGAGGTGTTGAACCCACGGTTGGAAGATGATCCGAGCGATGAAACGACATTGCGGCTGACCTGTGCAACGGGCAGGACATTGCGTTTGCCTTTTTCTTCCTCCTGCGGCTGTGTAGGCTGGTAATTGCCACCGTTGCCATTGCCCATATATTGGGCGGCAAGCTGATAGGAGCGCTCAAGCAACTCCATCTCATCGGGAGATTTGTGGTTGTAGTCCGGCATCGCCTGTTGCATTTCCAGTTCTGCGATACGTTCCTGCAACTCGGCAACCTGCTGTGCCTCGCCTGACGGCTCCGAGATATAAAAGTCTTGTAATGAAGCCTGAGCCTGCTGGTATGCGTCAGCCGATGACTGGATAGCGTCCGGCATATCGGTTGTTGACTGAGTGGCAACCGTATCAAGCGTTGCCGATATGCTTTCGAGCTGGGCCTGCCGGGTTTCCTTCTCCTTATTCTGCGCAGCCTGCTGGTAAGCGGCAATCTTACTGTCCGGAATACCGTCGGTTGTTCCGTCGGGTAGTTCGGTGTTTGGCTTTGCCTGCCACCGCTTCATCATCTCCGCTTGGAGCGAATATCAGCCAGATGCACACGAGGCATGACAGGCACAACACGGTATAGACTGCAATCTTCTTTACCCGTTCCCGGTCAGCCGGAGTCTTGGGCGTGAGCCGGTTCCTGAGTTCGTCAATCAGTTTCATGGGCAGCGGAGTCTAATGGTTCGACATTTATTTCCGATGTCATTTCCTCATAAGCCTTGATTTTAATGTCCATGAGTTTCTCATCGGAAATAGTCCTCAGTCCCTTCTGTATGGGGATTGCCTCGATATGCTCAATCTCTAAGGATTGGCGGGCATGACCCGCCCCCATCTTGTAACAGGCATTGCCGAACACGAAGAAAGCGGCGAGTATGAAAGCCGACAGGAGTATTGTCACGACCATCAGCCTCTGGTTACGGGGCAGGTCATCGCACGCCTTCCTGATTTTGGCGACAAGTCGCCCCTTCGGTGTGTGCCATACCTTATTATATAAGGGCGACACGAGGTTTCTGATTTTTAGTTTCATTGAGATAAAGTACGTTTGGTGGTTATCAAATCTTTGTTTTCGAGTATCGTCAGCCCCTCGATCATGAAGCCGTTGGGATTGTCGTCCGAGCGGCCGGTGTTGACAAGGCGGCAATCCGTGACAAGCGACCTTTCCGTCACGTTGCTCTGGCGGATAATCATCTGCCGGGCGTAAGTCCTTATATTGTAGGGATAGTCGTTGAAATTGCAGACTATGCTGTCAACCTGAAGCACCTGAGATATATTACCAGCGATTATGCGGTTGTAGTAGCCTTTCTCCACATAGTCGGAGTAATAGTTGTAGGCACTTTTGTCAGCCAGTGACATGGCGCGGTTGATGTTGTGCTCAATCGCCGACTTGTCGGGCGACAGCGTGAAGAACAGTTCGTGAAAGCGTCGGACGTGTTCACGCGCCTCTGCTGGGCGGTTCTGTTCCATGTCCTGTGATAAGGCGAGCATCAGGCTCTTTCCGTTGTCAAGGACATAGATTTTCTCCCTCTGTTTTTCGGCAAACCGTAAGGACATCATAACCGAGGCTACCGCGACCAGAGCGCAGAGCGATATGACGATTATACCGAACAGTCGGATTTGCCTGAAGGATGTTTCGATGTTTTTTAATGACTTAAATTCCATAATTTTAATTAGTGAATGTTTTTATAAGAATTGGAGTATGTGGCGTATCACATCCACCGTCCAGCCGTTGCCGAGCATTTTATATATCTGCGGTTCGCTGCACACCCATTCATACCAGTCCGGGATTGTCTGAAGCCGGCAGCACTCTTTTGGAGTAAGCCGCCTCAGCACTATGTCGTCGCCGTTGACAATCAGGCATGCCGCTGAGTTGCTCGACGTGGCAAGCAGACAAGGCGCCTTTCCTGACAATACGGGCCTGAACCCTCCGCCAAACTGTGGCGACACGATGGCGCCGGAGATTATCACGGTGGAATCGGTTTTCAACGCGCAGTCCCTTATTGCCTTGCTGCCTTGTACGGCGGACAGCGGAAACCGCTCTATGTCAGGGGATGGACGGATAGTGTGGCTGGAAATCCAGTTCTCAGGACAGAAACAGGAGGCTGGCGTCGTTGCGTAAGTTTCGCAGAAATCATCATCGCGGAACAGATCCATGAAACTCTCTTCCGGTCTGAAATCCTGACTTTCTGATTCATAGGCTATCTGCCTTTCCAGCTTATCTATGTCTTTCCTCGAAAGGAAAAACCGTGCATCAGCCTCATCATCGAGAATATCCCGCAGATACACACCCTTGTCTTCGGGCTGGGGAACAGCCGTCCGTACAGTTTCTCCAAAGAGATGTGGAGTTGACAAGGTAAGTATGTTCGTCCAGTAAAGCCGGAGCCGGTTCTGAGCGGACACAAGCGATGAATTTATCGCCACAGGCTGCAATCCCAGATGGCTGCTTATGACATTTTCATATTCGGCACGCATCCTTACATTTTCCAGAAGGAATTTCACATCAGGGTTATATGCCATGATCTCGTTGAGTATGCGGACGTATTCAAAGAATAGCACGCTTCGCGGGTCTTTGAAATTCATCTGCTTGCCGGCGAAACTGAACCCCTGACACGGAGAACCGCCTATAAGAAGGTCTATGCGGGGCAAATCCGCCGCCGAGATATTGACTACATTTCCCAGTTGTATGGTGTCGGGGAAATTGTGTGCGGTCTGGCGTATGGCAGCCTTGTCAATCTCGGACGCAAAATATTGTTTGACCTTTATTCCGGCTTCCCGCAGGGCGATCGCTCCGCACGACATGCCGTCGAAAAGCGACAGCACTGTCAGGCCGTCGTTGTCCATAGACTTGGATATGCGGCTATTTGAGCAATTTGCCTGCCCGTCCGACGATATTGCCGGCGACACCTCCGGCTATGCTTCCGCCTATTCTGCCTCCGGTCATGGCGGTGCTGTTGATTGAGCGACCGTAACTGCCCATGCCACCTGCCTGAATGATCCAACCGGCGACCGTAGGTATTGTGAAATAGCCGATTATGCCGATAATCATGAAGACGATGTAACAAGTGTTTGAACCATCTAAGTCCGCATTGGGATTGTTCGTCAGTTCAGAAATGTCGTTCTGGAGCATCAGCACCTGTATCTTGGCGAGTATCGTGCTGAACAGGTCGGCGACCGGTAGCCACAGGTATGTCTGAATGTATCGGCATATCCATTGGACGAGTGTATTCTGAAAGCCATCCCAGACGGAGAGCGCAAATGATATGGGACCGAGTATCGCCAGCACAATCAGGAAGAAAGTCCTTATCGTGTCTATCGTCAGCGAGGCAGCCTGAAAGAGCATCTCCAACAGTTCACGGAAGAAATTGGAAATCGCTTTCTTCATCTTGTACATTCCTCGCTCGATATACATTCCGGCGGCTGTGCCGACCTCAGTAATGCCCAGTTCATCAATCTGCCTGTCAAACTCGGCATCATCGACGAGGTAGGCGGTTGACGGGTCACGCATCATCTGTTCATATTCCAGCCTGTCCTTTTCCTCGCGGTATTTCTGCATATCGAGCGTCTGCCCTTCAAGCATACTTGCCGAGCCCTGTACTATCGGCGACATCACTGAGTTGATTGTGCCGAGCACGACCGTCGGAAAGAACATGATGCAGAAGCCTATCACAAAAGGACGGAGCAACGGGAATACCTCAATAGGTTCGGCTCTTGCCAGTGACTGCCAGATACGGTAGGCAACGTAGAACAACGCGCCGAGTCCGGCAATGCCCTGTGCGACTCCCGTCATGTCCTCGCACAAAGGCATCATCTCATCGTAGAGCGACCGGAGTATAGTGTGGAGGTTTGAAAAATCAATGGAGCAAAACATAGGCATCACCAGTATTTTTCAGAACCGTCGCCGTACAGGTTGATTACCCTCTGCGTATCAGCCTTTTTCTTCGCACGGAGATAGGACACCGAAATGTTCTTGTTTGTATAATAGGCGGTCAGGCTTTTAAGCCGTTTCATCTCGTTGTAGCAATCATCTACGACATCCATTCTGTCCTTGTCGGTCATGGAGAGTGTCGTGATGTTCACGACCTGTTTGAGGTCGTTGAGCACGCCGGTTGCATCTTCGAGTATCCTCGTGTAGCCGGAGGCTATTGCCGACAGTTCCGCCGATGTGTAGTTCGGGTCGGTCAGCATCTTCTTGTAGTTGTTCACATAGTAGCCGGATATGTCGCCGAGCATCAGAACTGTCTGCTGCACCTTGCGGGCATCGCGGACGAGGTTGTTGACCGCTTGCAGTGCATCATAATATTTCTTCGCCTGCTGGTAGATCTTCACGGTTTCCTGAAAATTCGACACCATATTTTTTGCGGTGGTTGACTCCTGCACCAGCGACTTTGACGAGTTGACTATGCTTTGGGCAATGTTGGACGGATCTATGACCGTCCATTGGGCTTTCGCCCTGCCGGTTCCGAGGAACAGGCATAGGGCGATAAGCGGAATTATAATTTTTATTTGTTTCATCTATAACTTTGGATTAGTGAGTTATCTGATTTTGTGAGCCATGCCCACGATTAGTTTTGCGGTAAATATCAGTAGTCTGAGAACTATCATCAGGAGGCCCGCGAGGGCAATGACAATCCCTGACGCAACATTTGCCGCGACTCTTGAAAATTTCATACATAATCTGATTTGTGGTTGTTAATGGTCGCGTCTTTCAGACGCTAATTGCCGGATAGCCATCTCAATATCACCGCCAAGTTGGGCGGCGCGGTTGAGCACATGAATTTTCTCCGTTTCTTCGGTGGTGTAGCAGAGATATTCCTCCGGCGACACCTCAGTGGCATACACGGCTGATTGTGTTCCGCCAAGTCCAATCCATACCTCTTTGTAAAGTCGGTTCGGGTTATTCGCCATGTTGATACTGAGTATCTGCGCTTTCTCTTTGTCGGTCAAGCCGAGCAACTCCTGTATCTGGTCGAAGCGGTTCATGTACTTGCGCTGGTCGAGAAGTATCTTGCAGTCGGAGTTGTTGATGATTGTTTCCTTGACAATCGGCGACGAAATTATGTCGTCAACCTCCTGTGTCACAACCACAGCCTCGCCGAAATACTTACGGACGGTCTTGAACATATAGCGCATATACTCAGCCATGTTAGCCGTTGACAACGCTTTCCACGCTTCCTCGCAGATTAGCATCTTGCGGACACCTTTCAAGCGGCGCATCTTGTTGATGAAGGCTTCCATTATGATGATTGTCACAATGGGGAACAATTCCTTGTTATCTTTCACGGCGTCAATCTCGAATACAACAAACCTCTTGTTTAGCAGGTCAATGTTCTCCTTTGAGTTGAGCAGGAAGTCAAAGCGTCCGCCGTGGTAATACTGGCGTAGGGTCGTCAGGAAATTGTCAATATCGAAATCTTGTTTGTAAATCGGGATAAGACGGTTCGCCATTTCCGCTCGGTAATCATCGCGCATGAACTCGTAGAAGGAGTTGAAGCAGGGAACGATGTTCCGGTCAGTTTTCATCTTGTCAAGGAACATGGAGAGTGCCGAGCCAAGTTCGCCGCTTTCGGTTTTGCTTATGCGGTCGTCCTCCGACTTCCACAGCGTCAGTAGCAGTGTCTTGATGCTGTCCTTTTTCTCCACGTCGAACACCCCGTCATCAGTGAAAAACGGATTGAATGAAATCGGTTTTTCCTCGGTGTAGGTGTAATATATGCCGTCCTCGCCGTGGGTTCGGTTGTGGATCAGGTTGCACAGCCCTTCGTATGAATTGCCGGTGTCAATCAGAAGCACATGGGCTCCTTGCTCGTAATATTGGCGCACCAAGTGGTTAGTGAAGAATGACTTTCCGCTACCCGACGGGCCAAGTATGAACTTGTTTCGGTTGGTAGTTATGCCACGCTTCATCGGTTCATCGGAAATATCCAAGTGGACAGGCTTTCCCGTAAGACGGTCAACCATCTTTATGCCGAATGGAGAGAGGCTACTGCGGTAGTTGGTTTCGGCAGTGAAGAAGCACACGGCAGGCTCAATAAAGGTGTAAAAACTTTCCTCGGCTGGAAAATCAGCCTCGTTGCCGGGCATCGCCGCCCAGAACAGTGTCGGGCAGTCGATAGTGTTGTGCCTCGGCATACAACCCATTGTCGCCAACTGTCCGCCGACATCGTTCTTGATCCTTCGCAGTTCTTCGGCATCATCGCTCCACGCCATGATGTTGCAGTGGCAGCGCACCGAGGTCAGACTGTAAGAATGTGCCTCGTTGAGATAGCGGTCAATCCACTCCTTGTTGATAGCGTTGCTACGGCTGTACTTTGACAGAGAGTTCATGTTGCGTGCCGTTTTCTCAAAACGGGCAAGGTTCTCATCGTGGTCGTCAATCAGCACATACTGGTTGTAGATGTGGTTGCACGGCAGAAGCAATCCGACGGGAGAGGCAAAACTCAACCTACAATCCGAGCGGTCAGTTGACAGACGCTCATATCGGTTGTCGGTGCTGACTTTGCCGGGCAGGTCGTCGGTGTCGGAAAGGGTGTGCAGACATAGCATCTTGTCGCCGATGCGCATCTCCTTTGCCGACAGGTCAATATCTTCAAGGCAGTTGACATCGCCCATAGATAGCGACATATACCTTTCGATTATGCCGGAGGTCGTTTCAGTGCCGACAATCTCATCGTCGGACAATCGGCGCAGCTTGATATAGCCGGTGTCGTTGATTATGCGCTCGAACTGTTCAACTGACTCCATGAATTTAACAACCATCTCATGATTGAGTTCCTTCGGAGTGATACGTCCTCGGCAGAGGGTTGAGAAATTGCTCTGCTGGCGCATACGCTCCTTTGTCGTCTTTGTCAGGAACAGGTAGCACTTGTGAGCCAAGTACGGACGCTCATTGAAATGGCGTTCAAACGAGCGGTCAAGAAAACTCAAATCGTCTTTTTGTAACTCCGGCTTATAGTTCTCAGCCATAAACCAGTCCTGCTTATGTACCACGGAGAAGTGCGGTAGCACCTTTATCGCCTTGCACCATGCGGCGTGCATGGCCTCATACTCCTGACTTGTGACCGTAAACAGTTCCGGGAGGCCCACCTCAAAGGCCACGGTTATATCCGCGTCCTTTGAGATGATGCAACCGTGTTCAACCGCCAACAACGGCAGTTTGCTTTCGAGGGTCGTTGCTTTAAGTGTATTCCTCATTTTCTTCCTTTAATTAAGCGGGTTATGCGCAGACGGTTGATTATGTATCGCGGATGATACTTTGACGCCGACAGTTTCATCAGTCCATGTTCGCCATACTTGGCGTTGAGATGAAATGTGAGCCAGACAAGGATTGATGTGGCGATGACACCGAAGCCTATGCAGAACCATTGCGATATTCCGACGATATACATGATGACGAACACCACGAACATTGCAAGCAATCCGCCGGCGAAGATGAACAGATACTGGGCTTTCAATCCTTTGTACTCAACCGAGCGTCCGATACCCTTATTTATCTGATACTCGGACATTAGAGGAAGAATGAACGGAGAATGGTGGCGGCAACGATAAGGAAGATGCAAGCACCGAACCACGACGCGGCGGTCTTGCTGGTGTCGGGGTCGCCGCTCGACCACTTGGAGTAAACCTTGATGCCGCCGATAAGTCCGACCACCGCGCCGATGGCATACACCAGTTTGGTGTCGAGTAGGTCAGCCCCATTGCTGGGGCTTTCCCCTCTAAGAACCGTGCATGAGAGTTTCCCCTCACACGGCTCAAGCAACGCATTGCTATTCTTACTGAAGGAATAGTTCTGCCTCATTTCCTACTAATCTTATTAGGGTTAGACTTCCTTGGTTTGCAAGAGCTATGAATGAGAATCTTGAACGGTTTACCGTTGATGGTTTCCTTAATGGTAGTCCACCTACGTTCATCGTCAATAATCTCTCCACAGATAGGACAGCGCATCCCTTGATGAATCCAAATCATGCGCAGGAGGTCATCAACTTCACGAAGTTGATTCTCCGTGTTCTTTGATTTTCTTCTTGCATAATAAGGAGCATCCACAGGGTCATAAGGATTGACATTCGTTCTGACACGCACATACTTTTGGATTGGAGTGTCTGCCAGCCGCTTCAATCGCAAGGTCGATTCTTTGCCCGACTTCTTGTTCTTGGTAGTGGCGGCAAAACACCAATCCCGTCCGTGCAGTTGTTTGAAATACTTGTCTTTAATCCAATGCATTCCTTTCTTGGGATGTCTGCGTCTTGCCCATTGCCAAAGCGTTTTGTAAATCTCGAAATCCACTCGCGAGAATGCTTTTGATGATGCTCCGTATCGGTAGTAATTTGCCCATCCAGGTATCATGTGATTAAGCATTCTGATAAGGGAGGAAGCCTTAGCCGACTTGTTACTCTTGATTTTGGTGCGTACTTTGTCGCAGAAACTCTTCATCGCATTCTTTGATGGTTTGGTCAGAAGTTTTCCATTCGATTTGTACTCGCGGATGTTGAAGCCAAGGAAATCGAAACCCTCACTGATGTGAGTTATCTTGGTCTTTTCCTCAGACAGCATGAGTCCTCGCTCTGCCATAAATTCCCTTATTAAGGGTAGGATAACCGTTTCTATGGTTTCCTTATCTTTGGCAGTAACAATGAAATCATCGGCATAGCGTACAAGGTTGATTTTCGGCTCAATCCATTTACGACCACCGTATGCGGTAGGCATAGGTTGCCAATATGGCTTCACTGCTTTTTGCACGAGAGACTGTAATCCGTCAAGAGTCATGTTTGCAAGTGTCGGAGAAATTATACCTCCTTGGGGTGTGCCCTCATCGGTCGGGAAGAGTTCACCCTTGAACACATAGCCACTTTTCAGCCATTTTCTCAGCACCTCCTTATCCATAGGAATATTGTTGAGGAGCCATTTATGGCTAATGTGGTCGAAGCATCCTTTGATGTCACCCTCCAGAACCCATTTGGGAGCCACGTCTCTTGAAAGCACATTGTGACACTGGGCAATGGCATCTTGACAACTGCGATATTTACGGAATCCATAGGAGTGCTGGTCTCCAGTGGTTTCTGCAATCGGGTCGAGAGCCATGAGATACAATGCCTGCATCGCACGGTCTTTCATAGTCGGTATTCCCAAAGGACGTTTCTTTCCGTTCTTTTTCGGGATTTCGACACGGCGCAATGGCATCGGCTGATAGCCACGGCGTTTCAGTGTGTCAATCGCTTTGACTTTGGCCGCATCGGTTGACCATCTTACACGGTCAACTCCTGCGGTGTTCTTACCCTTGTTAGTAGTAACCCGAACCACGGCAAGATAACGACCGTAGAACGAGTGGGTCAACAGCCACTGCAAAGACTTGACTTTGCCATGTCTGCCTTCCCTTTGAGCCTTTACAATACGTGCTTGCAGCTTCCGAACATAGTCCTCGGCTTTGCGTCGGTCAATGCTTTTCCAACGCTCCGCATCGGTGAGAACCACATTTGTAAAATTTAATCGAGAAGTGCGCCAGATTCTAATTGAGAAGTGCACCGTTTCATAGGACATGCAAATTTAAAAAATTAGATACAATTATAGTTGATTTTGGAGTGTTTTCTTGGTTTCTTTCATTCTGAAGGATTCTCCGGTCATGTTTATGAGCACGGCTTTGTGGGTCAGGCGGTCTACCATTGCTGTCACGAGGACTTTGTCGGCGATAATCTCGCTCCATCTGTTGAAGGCCAGGTTTGTAGTGATGATTACTGATTTCTTTCCGGCTCTGAGAGACAGATGGTTGAAGAGCAATTCGCCGGCTTCTTTGTCGCAGGAGACGTATCCGAACTCGTCGCATATCACAAGGTCGTAGTTGATGAACCTGTTTTCAAGAGAACGGAGTGCGCGTTCCTGCCGTGCCTCTTTGATCTGCGTTATAAGCCGTGGCACGGAGGTAAACATTACGGTCATGCCCTGAGTGCAGGCTTCGATACCCAAAGCAGTGGCAATGTGCGTTTTGCCTGTTCCAGGATTGCCGTACAGGATGAGGTTTCGTCCTTGCCGGACGAAGTCGAGCGACCGCAGCAGTGGCAGAGCGGTGCGTGCGTCATCGGGGAGTTCGTCGACAATGAGGTCGCCCAGATATTTGAGTTGCGGAAAGTCGGCACGCTTTATCAGAGTGCGGCGGCGGTTGTCGGCACGCATTTTAAGCTGGTCCTGCATCATAATGGCCATGAGGTGCTGCACGCTCCATGATTCGGCGGCGAAGCGGCTTATATACTCGTCAAGGGCATCGCGCCACAATGGGAGTTTAAGCTCTGTGGCCGCTTTGCGTATTATTTTAATGTCTTTGTTTTCTTCCATTTTTCAATCAGTTGTTGATGTTTCCTGCGTGTAACTTTGGATGGCTGCACAGGACAGCGGTAAGCGAGTCGAGTGTAGTCACCGCGTGCTCTTCGATTGAGGTTTTCTGTTGGCGGGGATGGATGTCAAGAGAGGATACGGAAGCAATGGCATCCGCATCATTTTCAGACACATCAGTTTTCAGCATGGAGTCAAGTTCCACTTTGAGATGGTCTGCGGTCATGTGTCTGACACCTTTGAGGCGCAGGCTGCGTGCAGCGGCGGTAATCCGGGACTGCATGATGCCGTTGTCGCGCGCATACATCATGAACCGGATAAACTCCCTTTGCCGGCCGGGACAGAAGTGGATCCGGTAGAGTTCGGCAAGTTCCGCCGGAACCTGACGCATGGCCGTAGAGTTGTCCAGAGCGCCCGGCTTGCGAAGAAAAGTGCCGAGATAGTGCTCCAGTTGCATGCTCCAGCCGCCCTTGCCCTCCAGTCTTACATGGTCTGCCACTCTGCGTCCTTGATGATATATGGCTATATGACCGGAGTATACGCGGGCCAGAACACTGCTTCCAACGAGTCCTTCGGGCACGGAATAATTGTTGTAGTCAACGTTTATCGTGCCGTAGCTGTCAGGGGTATGCTCCTCGGCCTCAAAGCAGCCCATCGGCTGCGGAGCCGGCTGCAGGCAGTACAAATCGGCGCGGATACGCTCCTGCTTCTGACTGTCGCTGATGCCGGTGATACCCGAAGTGGAGTTGATTTTAAGGAGAATACGGTCAAGCCAGTTCTGAGCCGCATCAAGAGTCTCGAACGACTGGCGGGACACGAACGCCGCATGGCGCACGATTTCCACCGAGCGCTCCACCGAGCCCTTCTCCCAACCCGAACGCGCATTGCAGAACCGTTCCTCGAATTTATAATACAGAGAAAGACGCTGCATGGCCTTTGTGGGGTACTTGACAGCCGGACGTCCCTGACGACCGGTGCGGATAGTGACGGCAACCTTCATGTTGTCGTACACCATGGTCTGCGGAACTCCCTGTATCTCTTCAAAGAAATTACGGTGGGCCTCCATCAGCGACAGCGTGTCCTGACGACGGAACAGCCATGCGCTGCGCCGGTTGGAATGCAGCAGTGTGAACACGGCCATCTGCACCATCTGACGGCGGCCGCCTATGACAAGAGGTATCTCTCCCCAGTCGAACTCGCACTCCTGCCCGGGATCATGCTCGCGCCTGACATAGACCTCCTTCTGCGGCCTGGTGCCCATGGTCGCACTGATGCGTCTGACATGATTGCACACACTCGGATAACTGAGCGTAAAGCCACGCTCCAGAAGCATCGTGTGGATGCTGCGACACGTCCACTGAAGCTTGCGCATGCCTGTGGCCCGACGCACACGATTGTCTTCAAGACAATTGCGGATAATCCCCTTGATTTCATCCGTCACCACCGGACATGTCCGCACCGGTGTGTTGAACTTAGGCTCCGAACCTAAAAGTGTTGCAAACGCCTTCATGTCGCAGACACCGTCGGCGTCCAGACACACACGCTCATACTCCCACACGATCTTGTCTACCGTGTGGCGGCTGATGTGCATCTCTCCCGCAATCTGGCGCTTCGACTGACCCTTGACATGATAACGTGTCAGGACCTCGTTTCTTTCTACCATAGTTTTCATTTTGTGGGACCGAGTTGATATTACTATAATATAACTCAAAATCCCCGGTTAAAATTCTCCTTTGAACCGGTGCACTTCTCGGTTAGATTTCATGGCGCACTTCTCGATTAAATTTTACATATCAGAACGAGGGAGAGGCTATGCACCACTGCGTGTTCAAGTGCAGTTACTACAGCCGTGAGGACTCAATCATTCTGTCGGCTCATGACAAGGACGGCAACCGCATTGAGACAGTAGAATTTTCACTAACGGAGAACAAGGTCATTCAGAGCCGAGGTGTCTGCAATACCAACACCGACCTCCATGACCGCATTGTGAATCTTGTGAACGCCAACGCCCACCGCTTCATAAAGGCGAGGGTGTCAGCATAATAGTTCCTTATAACATTTCGACATCCGTCTCCTGTCGTGAGACAGGGGCGGATTTATTTAAAATAAATAGGTAAACTAAAAATATAATATGATAGTAAGTAAATATCAAAAGAATTTATTAACTTTGTAATACAAAACGAGAAGTATATGAAAACCAAGATAATTACCATCGCCAACCATAAAGGAGGCGTAGGAAAAACAACATCCACGGCGTCTATCGGTGACGCACTCGCCATCCTCGGAAAGCGGGTTCTGCTGATCGACCTTGACGCGCAGCAGAACCTCACGTTCACACTTACGCAGAACGAAGAGCCAGAGACCAGTGTCTATGACTCTCTTGTGAAGGACGCTCCGCTTCCAATCGTCAATGTCAGGAAGAACCTTGACATTGTTCCGGCTTCCCTTGAACTGGCAAGAGCCGAAATCGACATGGCTACCAAGATAGCGAGGGAGGGTATCCTCAAATCACTGCTTTCCGACCATCTTGACAAGTACGATTATATAATCATAGACTGTCCGCCGTCGCTCGGCATTGTCACAACCAATGCGCTTGTGGCTTCCGACAGGCTCTATATACCGCTGACCGCCGAGGCTCTTCCGATGAAAGGTCTCGCCATGCTTGACGATGTGGTGAGCGAAGTCCGCAGACGTGTCAATCCGGCTCTTGAATTAGGCGGTGTATTCTTCACCCGGTTCAATAACCGCAATCTCAACAAGGAGGTGGTGAAGATGATTGAAAGCCGGTATGCCGACAAGGTGTTCAAGACCAAAATCCGTGAAAATATCACTCTTGCCGAAATGCCTCTTTCCGGTCAGTCAATCTTTGAGTATGACCCCAAAAGCAACGGAGCGGTCGACTACATGGCACTGACCGAGGAGATAATCGCAAGAGAAGAGAAATAGGTAAACTATATTATCAATAACAAAGACTACAAGACTACTTGCCTACTTTGATACAAGTTGGCAAGTGGACAAATCATAATTACAGACACCATGGCAAAGAAGAACTTAGCATCGCTGATGAACGGCATAATGGGCGATACAAAGCCGTCGGAACAGGAGGTAACGTCTATCGGACAGCCCGAGCCAACAGCAGCCGAAGTGACCGAGGAAATGAAAGTCAATCTGGAGGCTAACCGCCGCCGGAATGTAGGACGTCCGCGCAAGGGCGAGTCCGGCTCCAAGAATAATGAGGTCAGGGCCACATTCATCGTTGACCCCGAACTGATCCGCAAGGTCAAGTATATCTCTCTTGTCGAAAGCTCTCTCCTGAAAGATGTTATCTCCGAAGCTCTGACCTCCTACATCGAGGCTTGGGAAGCCGAGAACGGCAAAATCCGACTGCCAAAGAAGAAATGAAGAAGGTTCTTGTCATCGGTTGTCCCGGTGCCGGGAAAAGCACTTTTGCGCGTAAACTGTCCGAGAAGACAGGTTTGCCTTTGTACTATCTTGATATGATATGGCATAAGGTAGACCGAACTACAGTATCTACTGAAGAATTTGACACGGCGCTATCGGAAATCATGAATAAAGACCAATGGATATTGGACGGAAACTATCTTCGTACAATGCCATTGCGCCTTGAAAAAGCCGACACCGTTTTCTTTTTTGATCTACCACTTGATGTATGCCTTTCCGGAGCGATTGAACGGCTCGGTAAGGAACGGGTGGATATGCCATGGAAAGATGATGTCTTTGACGATGAGTTCCGTCAGTGGATTCTGGATTTTCCGAAAAAACAATTGCCGGAAATCAACCGGCTTCTTGAATCCTATAGTGGTAATGTTGTAAGATTCACTTCAAGACAGGAAGCCGATGAATACATTGAACAATTATAGAAAAAATCAAAACCAGCTATAATCAAGTTCATCCTAATGGATAACTGATTATTGCTGATTTTTTATTATTAGATTCCAATCGGATTCTCTATTTATTCGCACGCCACCACCTTGTAATCCTGAAGAGTGGTATGAAGTTCATTGACTGATGCAATCATATTCTCGATTTTCTCAAGTCTTTTTTTGAGGAACGCTTTTGATGGTTCGGAATTGTCATGGCACTGCAATCCGGTCTTGTGGCGTTTTATCCTTTCAAGTTGAGACTTTAATCCGGACACCAAAGGCAGAAGATTCTCTGTGTCACAACTGTCATCCACGGTAGTCCCATACTTCACGGAAATGTATTCCTCAAAAATCGGAAGAGTCTGACAGAAGTCTTCACTGTCATACTGAAGCTTCGTAAGCTTGCGCAAGCTCTGCTCACTTGCTTTCGTAAAGTTCTTTTTGAAAGCGACATCAATATTATGGGCACCTCTCTGAATAGCATTGTCGAATGAGAGGGAATTGCGTACAAGATATGGACTCGTTGTTTCGGACAGCCGGATAAATTCCACGCCTCTCATCATCATGCTCAATAATGCCATAAATGAAGCTGCATCGTAGGGCCAATGCTCTTTCTGCATAATTGCCTCGAAGTAGTGAGCGTCACATACAAACGGTGCACCCGGCAGCATTTTCATCAATGACTGCCTGAGACGAAGGTCTGCCGGTAATAAACCGGGTTTATGCACTATATGACGGACGGTGGGCTTCGTCAATTCAAATTCTGCCATAAGCTCCTCTATCGAGCATTGCCTATCAAATCCGAGACCCACATACATTCGTTTCATTCTCAGATTGCGGTCTTTTGAGTTTTCAATGAAACGCAGTGCGACAAGACTTGCCGGGAGTTTGCCGTTCTCGCGCCAATAGCTGCATACGAAGTCAAACTCATCGTCCGAAAGATACGGAAAATCCTCACGGACATATTCAATGCCAAGGACAGTCACATACTGATATTCGCCCTTCTTATCAACGGTGCGATTCAGAAACGAATATCGACTCTGGAAATCGGCTACTTCTGTAGCGGTCTTTGGGCCGACGTTGCGATGCCTTCTTTTGAAATGTTTGACGTCAATGTCGAGGATACTTTTTGTATCGGAGTATCCGCAGTTGGAAAGTGCATTACGCGCTCTTACAGAGAAGAACCCCAGATCGAACAGTCGGTCGAGCGAGGTTCCGAGTGTGACGGTTTCAATGTCGAGTAGAGTGTCAGACATAATAGAGTGTCGTTAATCAATTAATACTATGTCCACGGCAAATTATAGATACGCTGAATCATGTGGCACTCAATCCGCAGACTTTTTCATAACGCCCATATCAACTCTATTGTTTATTCAAGGAACAAAATTAGTGACAAATGTATCAGTGAAAAGCGAGCCATGACTCTACCGAAGTATTGCCAAGGCTCGCTGACCTACGCCGCGATGCGTGGATTATAATTCTATGTCGTTGAACAGATTGCCCTCTATACTCATCACACAGTCGAGTGGTATGGATTGCTTGTCACTCAGTATAATCAGACCGTCTATTTCATCTATCTTCTTTATTTTCCCTTCTGTCTGATAGTAGCTTCCCCCCTGTTTGAGTGAATCCGGTTGGAAAAAGGTTATCCTGATTGTCGCGTCTTTCTCTATCGCATAGACAAGTCGGCGGGATAACTTGTCAAGTTCCTCCGCTGACAGTTCCGGTTTCTCGGAGGTAAGCCTGGCGGTTTCGGCTATGGCGGCATCATGTCCGGTCAAGGCGGCAAACGGCGCGAACTGGGCCGCACGGTTCTCCATCGACATGGGTGTCCGTATCTTGCTCACGTGGTGCGGAAGATTGATTATATCGTCATACCTACTCATGGTGTCCTCCTATCTGTTGGTTACGTTCGCGCTGTGTCGCGCCGTCGGCATAGTTAAGCCCTTTGAGAATGGCGTTCTTCCCAAACATCTTCTTGATTTTCAGGACTGCCTCCTGCCTGCGCCGCTCCTTGGCAAGTTCGGCTTCCTCCGCTTCCTGCTGTCGCTTCAACTCCTCATAATCCGTGAACAGGTCGAGCAGCATGGCTTGAGGCTTTGATTTCACATCCTCCTCATGAATCAGGCGATTGATCGAGAGTGTCAGGCGTCGCACAAGCAAGTCAGGATTGATGATCCTGTCGTATAACTCGGCGACTTTCTCAGTCAGTATCTTTCCGGATGACGTCGGGTGCTCGATGTTGATTGTGCCGTGAGCATGAACCGGAACCTGTCTGCCGTAATGGTCGGTCGTGATCTTGCCGTTATACTTTGCCCTAATCTCCAGTCTTGTCAATGACTCTATATCGTAGCCAACGGTCAGAACGAATTGGTCAGTTACAAGGCGTTTGTCAATAAGGTCGAGCGATACACTGTCAGCCATCTCGAGAACCACATTTCTCGCCTGTGCAGAAGTATATGCACATGTCAGCACCTGCCCGCTGCTGATACTCTTCGCTTCCGGACGATATGTTTTCACATACTCCATCGTGACCGGTTCCCAGCCCCAGGCATGGTCTATCAGAAGCTCGGCGTTCACTCCGAACAGTTTATACAAGAAGTCTTCGTTATTTATCGAGCAACGTGCAATGTCGCCCATCGTCAATATTCCGTATGGTGCAAGACGGTTGGCGATACCGCGCCCCACACGCCAGAAATCCGTGAGCGGCGTATGCTCCCACAGCTGACGTCGATATGACATCTCATCAAGTTCTGCAATGCGGACTCCGTCCTTGTCAGGCGGCATCTTCTTGGCGACTATATCCATGGCAATCTTGCAGAGATACATATTGGTGCCGATACCTGCCGTAGCTGTTATACCTGTCTCTGCCAATACCTCCCGAATCATCTTCATAGCAAGTTCATGAGCCGTCATGCCGTATGTTTTGAGGTATGCCGACACATCCATTATCACCTCGTCGATGGAATAGACGTGAATATCCTCGGGTGCGATATATCGGAGATAGACATTATATATCCGTGTGCTATACTCGATATAGTGAGCCATCCTCGGCGGAGCCACAAGATATTCAACAGCAATCTCAGGGAGTGAATCCAAGACCGCCTTCGAGTATGACTTTCCCTGCCGTCCACGTCGATAGTTTGCTTCCCGGACTTTCTGCACGACCTCAAACAGCCGAGGTCTGCCCCCTGTGCCATATTCCTTCAATGCCGGAGACACTGCGAGGCATATAGTTTTCTCCGTGCGCGACGCATCAGCCACAACAAGGCATGTGTCAAGCGGATCAAGTCCCCGCTCGACACATTCCACTGAAGCGTAAAAACTCTTCAGGTCAATGGCTATATACTGCCGTGACTGCATGAATCTACTCCATCCATTTAATATTATCGGGATGAATACAATCCGTAGATACGAAAACTTTCATCACAAATATGTCCAACGCATTTATAAGATCTTTATGGTAGCGCCTCCCATTATAAGCTCCAAATTTACATCTGCCGTCACCTTCTTTCTGCGATGGAGATAGATTGTATGGTTGAGAGTCGATTACATGAAAAACATATCTTTTCTCATTATATAGCAGTGCCCATACACGGCTTTCACCAATATAGATATATTGTAAGGAAAAGCCGTTAACCTCAATTATACCGGAAAGTATGGGGAAATTCTCTCTGGTAAACTCGATATGTCTATTTCGATATCCGATTGTTTCCCCAGAAGGTAAAGTTTCAAAACGGTATCGACCTCGATAATCAACGGGATTTCTTCTATCGATAAAATTTCCGTTAACGATTGCATCGACCATGCTGCAAACATGCTTTCCACTCACAGAATGCTCTTTCGAACCACTGCTGGTTCTCTTTACTTCTGAACGCCAGTTGTTATGAGCAATGAATGAATCCAAAACATCTTCCGACTCTGGTTCAATGTCCGGAATATAATCAAAATCGTTGCCTAAAATCATGTATTTAAACTATTTATTGGATATTCTTCTTTGAATATTTCTCTTTGATTATATCGTAGGCACATCTGACACAGGAATATATCTCGCTGTCGGGCATATCCTCGTTGAGATTCACCCTTAGCCAGAACTTCATCGCCTTGTTTAGCGGAGTGGTCACGGCTGAATATCGCTCTGAAATCTTTGCAATCTCTTCATCGTTGGAACGGAACGACACAGATGTAAAATCGTCCATGTCAACCATACAGAACATGTGGTCCAGGACATAGAATACAAGTGTGGAATCGAAGCGCGGAGCAAACTTCCCGAAAGGTATCTTCTCCGTCACCCCGTCCATTGACAGGCAGTAGCCGCGAAATTCCTCGATATTCATTTCCTTATTCTGTTGATGATTGCAATCGCGAAGTGAACAAATATACCATAAACCATAGTTGCCAACAGTGCCATCCCTTCATTGATTATGATGATGTGCGACAACGGCATTGGCCATTCCTGTCTGGCTTGCTGAAAGGCAGCGACAATGGCACACACCGACAGAACGATGAAAACAACTATCATCGAAAGCGACGCAAATCCTAATTTATATCTGCCTATCTGTATCATTTGAACACCTTGACCCGGCCAAAGAGATTGCCTCGTTTGACCTGTTTTCGATAAGCGGAATAAAATCTATAACAAAGACACGCAATGATTGCGGCACTGAATGGCTGCCACCATTCCATAGAGCCATTAACCACTCGTGCAGCTCTATCTGGAACACACAGAGCAGACATAATAGTCAGCGCAAGCCAGATATTGCGTTTTACCTTATTGGATATCATAATATTTTGATATTGGGATTGATAGATTTAAGCTGAGCCATGAAACCGTCTCTGTCTTTTGGCGAGATTTCAAGTGGAGCGAAACTTTTCAAGACGGAGCGGTCTGTGAAACTTATGGAAACCCGCTTGGTTGACATGGCAGCCGTTGAAAGAATCCCGGTTGTTTTCTTCACCGACTTAATCTTGTCGACTGGCAGAAGTGTCGGTCTGAAAAACATATACACCACAAGGCTTTTACCGTCTATCTCATACCAGCATCCGAACAAGCCAATGAGACATAATGCAGTCAGACCTCCACATATAAACACGGCATACCACCATGGCATATCAAACGCAGTGAACCACATCGATACCGGAACAACGAGCAAACATAGCCATGCCCACCAGTCTATTTTTGAACGATACACAGTCTTTCCCATAGAGAGGTAGAGCTACGACTTACAATAATTCTCGACAACATATAAATCAACAGAAATATGTTGTGCCGCGACCTTTTCCAATGTTTGTCTAACATCTTCCCAAAGAAGACCACCCAATCCGGCACCTATCGCAGGAAGAGCGATCTTGTCAACACCGACACTTTCTGCAATTTCCATCATTTTGTCTATCGCGCTCTCAATATATTCGAGTTTAGCCTTAGTTCGCCATGTGGCTTGAGTCCCGAGGTTAAACACATACCCTGAGCCATAATTATAGGCATAGACATCTCCGGGATTAAACTCCCCGTTATCGCATAGTCGTTTGTATTCAAAATACATTTCCCGGAATTTAGCCTTAAACTGTAATGCAATTCCTTTGCCCATGGCTCCGGCACAATTGCATCCGTGGGCGTAACTCGTCACACCGGAAATTTTAAATATGTCACCGTATTCAATGTAATGTATCATAAATGTTTATCTGATTTGAAATTCAACGTATGCCGTATCACTCTTCTGAATCGGATATGGCGGATAACTGAATCTCTTGACAAGCCTATATTTGGCTGATTTATCACCCAAATCATAAATCCACGGTTTTACTGTCAATCGGAATGATCCGTCAGGTTTCAGTGAGTAGCCTACATCGTTGAAACAGACTACAATGCCCTCTGTCTTATATTCCATATACTCTTCAGAGTATGGAGCCTGTCTCCAGCCTCCATCTGAGTCTATATCTATTCTATACCACTCACCGGTAGTCATCTCCTCATTTCGGCTGTTTGTAAATTCCACTATCAGAGAATCCACCGGAGTTTTGACCGGGTCAGGGCTGACAATTCTCATTGTCATTCCCTCAGCCGTGGCATAGTTCTTCTGCGGCATCACATCCGGAATCTCTATTCTCTCACCAAGGAAATGAGGCTGCTTGCCAAACCATATATCGAGCATCATCTTGTCACGGGCAAGCCATTCACGAATGGCAAGACGAGTACGCACCCATCTTCCGGCTCTCAACGGGGCTGAGATAGCCACGGCTTCAATTTCGTTGGCTTCGGCAAGATACAACGACCTTGCATTATGGTCTGCCTGAGATATGATAGTCAGTGAATCGCAGCCGAAAACCTCTTTCGCCCGAACAACAGAATCAAGTGTGCGGAAACCGGCGAAGTCGAGAATGATTCTCTCTTCCGGAACTCCATGAACCATAAGTGAGTCACGCATAGCCGTCGGTTCGTCATATTCCTTGGTATGATTGTCTCCACTGGCAATGATGTAATCTACCTTTCCGGCATGATACAGTTCGGATGCAGTCTTTATACGGTTTGTAAAATATGAGTTCGGTCGACCCCATTTGTTGAGTGGATTTGTACCAAGCAGAAGTGCCACCTTGTTGTGTGGTACAGAATCTACCGAAGTGTAGATTTTTCCTTCCGCAGCCCTCTCCACTTTAACATTGGCATATACCGTAAAGATTATGACCAGTAGCAGAAACGCTACGAGACTGAGAGTTATCCGTTTTATCAGAATGTGTGATTTATGATTCATAACGGGCTGTTGTTTAGCCGCTCTTTGAGCTTGGTGTTGCGCTTGGAAACGGTCTGGTTGTGGATGGCGTATGCGAGGGCTTTGGTGGTGCCGACGAGTACGCATATTTTCTTGGCGCGGGTTATGCCGGTGTATATGAGGTTGCGCTGGAGCATTACAAAGTGCTTCATCGTCACGGGCATGACCACCACCGGGAACTCCGAGCCTTGGCTCTTGTGGATGGTTATGGCGTATGCGAGAGTCAGTTCGTCAAGTTCCGACACGTCATATTCAATGACTCGCCCGTCATATATAACGGAAAGGGTGCGCTCCGCCGTATCGACGGCACTGATAAATCCGATGTCGCCGTTAAACACGTTCTTGTCGTAGTTGTTGCGTATCTGCATAACCTTGTCACCCTGACGGAATGTGTAGCCGCTACGAGCCAATGACGGCCCTGTAGGATTGAGGGCGTTTTGCAGTTCGATGTTGAGGTTACCGGCTCCGACCGTAATGAGCTAATCGTTTTCTGGGGTTTCACAAGTTTCCAAATATTCCGACAACAGAGTCGAAGGCGGATTTAATCGCAACGCCCGATCATATTCTGCGCCATCGCCATCAGGCGGAGCCTGTTCTACATTGATGACCACGCATTCCCGCTCTTTCCCAGTTCCAAACAAACCGGAAGTGTCGAGTCTTTTCATAGCCTCTTCCATAAGTTCAATCCGCACTTCCCACTCAGTCTCATATAGTTCATCATCGGATAATTTACTTGCCCTTTGATCAAGCAATGTATCCACTTCACCAAAAAATTCATCGTATCCATAAACAGCATAGGGAGAATCTGCGCTATCCCATTTCCACCAGCTCTTGTCCTCATCGGTTACCTGCTGTTCTTTTATGGATTTTTCCAACGCTTCGTAAGACCATGCTGAAATATAGGGGTGCATTCCTTCATCAAATACATATACATAAAAATAAAAATGTTCTTGGGTTGTTTCTTTCAGAGACAGGAATGCCGCTCTGGCAGCAGTTACAAGAGCTTCCACTAATTCCTCATTATCTTTTTCAGTATACATTTCCAATTTAGCCTTTCTTTATTATAAATGCCGATTTATATACCTAATTATTATAGTATTACCCAAATTTAGACAGGTTGTTAAATCTGTTAATTCCAAATTCGGACAAAGAGCGACCGAGTTGAGACTGGCCGTCTCCTTGTGTCGATTGGTTCCGATAGCCGGAACATTCTTTGGGGTCAACTGCGAAGTTAGCTATTTTATTTCACACTCACAAGGTTTTAAGCCACGTACTCGTCAAAATCTATTGAGGGACGATGTCGCCCACCAGTATCAGACGCATATTCTCAGGGATGGCTTTTATAAGATTGTAGAAGAGCATGATATCGATCATCGAGCACTCATCCACAATCAGAACATCACCCTCCAGTTGCCCTCACAGAGAAGCACGCTGCCCACCGGCACGTCAAGCAACGACCCGGTCAAGGTCACAAGATCCTTATAATCCTTGACCTTGACTTTCATCACCGACCATCCGTTCTCCGGATTCTGGTAAGTGATATGCTCGACCACTCCGCGCAGTTTCGTCATTTTCGTCCTAACTAATATTCAAATATCCATTCCATACTATCCCATGGGTTCCATTTGGCAAAGAGGGTATTGATATAGAATACAACCCCAAAACTTTCAGGCCCAAGTCTTTTTGCCATTGAAATCAGTTTATGATCATCAGAACTATCAATAGCTTTCCGTCCATCATCTATCCATTTCCAAAGATTATCCATCTGAGTTTCATAGAACTTCCGTTCACCTTCCCAAAATTTCTCTTTTACAGTTCCTTTGAACGCATCCGGGCATCTATCCTCAGTTGAATAACAGGAATAGTATTTGAATAAATCCGTCAGCAAAGGCCATTCCCGCTTTATAGATGAAATTATATCATGTAAAGGTTCATCTATATTTTTATCGAAACCACTGCCTTGAATGTCCTTGATGATGAAATACCCATTGTCGTAACGGAATCGAAATCGTCCGAGTATCAATCCACTACGGCACAGATATACCCAACCATTATCCTTATAGAAACTGAATCTATGATCCCAATCAGGAGCAAAGGATTTCAAAATACGGCGGTGGATTTCGCCACTCACTCTCAAATTGTTGAATCTACTTTCTATATATGTATATATATGTCTTTCAATATTAGTACGGGAATCATTTTTTGCCCAGAACACATTGACCCAATTTAATTGTTTCTTAATGCATTCAAGTTCACTACTATAATCCTCATAAAGAAACTCCGGAATTTCCAATTGAATCGGACTCTGATGTTTGTGGTCATACCTCTCTTTTATGAAATATTGTCCACACCCATACATCGCAGCCGCAATCATTCCGGTCAGTGCGCAGTTTAGCCGGAGATCACCGACCATCCTGACAGCATTATGAATGGCACTTCCGAAATCGAAGGCTTTATTAAAGCTGTCCCATGCTCTGAAAAGATAGCTCAAAGACTTTCCGGTCTCAGTTCTCCATTGCCAGTCTTTAAAGCAACCCTGAAAAACACCTCCCAGTTCTCGCCAAACCTCTTCCTTAGTCCAGCCCAGTCTTAGAAGTGTCAGCATCTTGGAAAGGAACATTGAGGCATACATCTCCTCTTTGTCCATTCCAAAGTCTATTCTGTCGCGTTTTCCTGATTCCCAGTCAAACCAATAGCTATATGTACCTTGACGCATCAGGAACATGCCAACGCCGACATGATGTTTCCACATGTTAGGGCAAGTAGTCCATTCCCTTACTTCTTCTGACAGCTTAATATGCTCATGACGTTCAGCACTCCATAAATGGGCAATAAACTGTTTTAATCGTAAGTCATCATTCAGATGATTCCACTCACAAACTGCCTTTATTGTCCACAGTACAGCCACGCTCAACTCGGAAACAGTTGCATCTTTACCAATCAAGTTAGAATAAAACTCATTCTTGTCCCGCAAATAAGTAGAGGCAGCGAGATCACCTATAATGGCTCCAAGCATAAGTAATGAGATTAGTCCGCCATCATTATGCCGGGAAGTTCAACAAATGAACCGGAAGTGCCACATTTCGGACATTTTCCGTTGGGACTCCAACATTCAAGTTCCTCACCTCCGCAGTCAGGACATTTGAGAAAATACCCCGCTTCAGCTATCTCTTTAGCGGAAATAGCCACCACATCTCTGCACTTGTGGCAATGGAAATTATAGTATTCGCCGGACATCAGAGAGTAATGCCCAAGCGGTTCGGTCACGGCCTCAAAGCCGCACCTACATCTGTATGTCTTTAACTGAGCCATGTCAATCCTATCTTATCGGACAATGATTTTACAGTTGCCCATAATGTTACCATTTTCAGTAAGAGTAAAAAGGTACATTCCAGTGGAAAGATTATGAGTGGGAATAGAAAGACTTGTCGTGTTGGCTTCTATGTTAGTACTGTAAACCTGTACTCCATTAAGTGATGTGATCGAAACCATACGAGAACCATTTTTGCCTGCTGGAATTGTCATACGGACAGGAACCCCAGAAGAGACAGGATTAGGCGAAGCGGCCATACGGTTTTCTTCTCGTATAACATCGGCTACACCGGAGGTTTTATCCAATCGATAAAATCTTACAGTGTGCATATATTGGTCATTTTCATCGCGCCAATTGAAATCGACCTGAGCGAGAATACTGTTATCAGATTTGAAAAACTCAATCATGGGTTTGTCTTCACATGTTTCCGGTAATGCGAAGGTATAAATGACAGAGCCGTCTTCCGACACCACTTCAAGCCCGGTACGCTTTACTCCGAAATGTTTGGAACGGTAATCTTCCTCTCCATCCCCGTCGCGGTCATTAGCAGTAATGCCGAAAAGCACTTCGCGTGAGTCACCTCCCTCTGTGACACTATGTATCACTCCGTATCCTTCCACAATCTCGGCTTTGTAGCGGACATATTCAAAGCTTTCGTCATCATTGAAGAATGTCTGAGAGAAAGGAAGATATACTCCACCATTCCAATGGTTCATGCCAGCGACATCGGTACATCTGGGAGTGCAAAAGTTGCTCACTGGCACGTCATACCATGTGGATGTTGACCATTCACCGTTGCAAATTGGAACTTCAGTGGCATATGTATAGTTGAAACCATACATATCAGAGGCATCAAAATACACCTCAATTGTCTTAAGATATTCTGCGTGTGGGTAGTAGCCATAGTCCCTATTAATAGGAATGGAAATATATACAGTTGTGCCGTCAATACGACTACCCGAAGCCAATCCCTCCAGAGTAAGAGACGGATCAAGATACTTGTTTTGGTCAAAAAACCAGGAAATGAAAGCATCCTTTCGGGCATCCATTTCAGACACTGACGGTAGACCCATAACTTCACTTCGAGTTTGGGTGATTACCTTAGTGAGTTCCTTGGTTCCGGAAGAAGCACGTTGCTCTGTCACCGAATAAGGATGTAGGATTTGAAAATTGAATGATTTGAGTGGCTTTAACTCAAAATCATAGATTTGTGCCTCATACGACGTTTCACCGTTTCCATAACCGTGTAAAATTTAATCGAGAAGTGCGCCAGATTCTAATTGAGAAGTGCACCGTTTCATAGGACATGCAAATTTAAAAAATTAGATACAATTATAGTTGATTTTGGAGTGTTTTCTTGGTTTCTTTCATTCTGAAGGATTCTCCGGTCATGTTTATGAGCACGGCTTTGTGGGTCAGGCGGTCTACCATTGCTGTCACGAGGACTTTGTCGGCGATAATCTCGCTCCATCTGTTGAAGGCCAGGTTTGTAGTGATGATTACTGATTTCTTTCCGGCTCTGAGAGACAGATGGTTGAAGAGCAATTCGCCGGCTTCTTTGTCGCAGGAGACGTATCCGAACTCGTCGCATATCACAAGGTCGTAGTTGATGAACCTGTTTTCAAGAGAACGGAGTGCGCGTTCCTGCCGTGCCTCTTTGATCTGCGTTATAAGCCGTGGCACGGAGGTAAACATTACGGTCATGCCCTGAGTGCAGGCTTCGATACCCAAAGCAGTGGCAATGTGCGTTTTGCCTGTTCCAGGATTGCCGTACAGGATGAGGTTTCGTCCTTGCCGGACGAAGTCGAGCGACCGCAGCAGTGGCAGAGCGGTGCGTGCGTCATCGGGGAGTTCGTCGACAATGAGGTCGCCCAGATATTTGAGTTGCGGAAAGTCGGCACGCTTTATCAGAGTGCGGCGGCGGTTGTCGGCACGCATTTTAAGCTGGTCCTGCATCATAATGGCCATGAGGTGCTGCACGCTCCATGATTCGGCGGCGAAGCGGCTTATATACTCGTCAAGGGCATCGCGCCACAATGGGAGTTTAAGCTCTGTGGCCGCTTTGCGTATTATTTTAATGTCTTTGTTTTCTTCCATTTTTCAATCAGTTGTTGATGTTGCCTGCGTGTAACTTTGGATGGCTGCACAGGACAGCGGTAAGCGAGTCGAGTGTAGTCACCGCGTGCTCTTCGATTGAGGTTTTCTGTTGGCGGGGATGGATGTCAAGAGAGGATACGGAAGCAATGGCATCCGCATCATTTTCAGACACATCAGTTTTCAGCATGGAGTCAAGTTCCACTTTGAGATGGTCTGCGGTCATGTGTCTGACACCTTTGAGGCGCAGGCTGCGTGCAGCGGCGGTAATCCGGGACTGCATGATGCCGTTGTCGCGCGCATACATCATGAACCGGATAAACTCCCTTTGCCGGCCGGGACAGAAGTGGATCCGGTAGAGTTCGGCAAGTTCCGCCGGAACCTGACGCATGGCCGTAGAGTTGTCCAGAGCGCCCGGCTTGCGAAGAAAAGTGCCGAGATAGTGCTCCAGTTGCATGCTCCAGCCGCCCTTGCCCTCCAGTCTTACATGGTCTGCCACTCTGCGTCCTTGATGATATATGGCTATATGACCGGAGTATACGCGGGCCAGAACACTGCTTCCAACGAGTCCTTCGGGCACGGAATAATTGTTGTAGTCAACGTTTATCGTGCCGTAGCTGTCAGGGGTATGCTCCTCGGCCTCAAAGCAGCCCATCGGCTGCGGAGCCGGCTGCAGGCAGTACAAATCGGCGCGGATACGCTCCTGCTTCTGACTGTCGCTGATGCCGGTGATACCCGAAGTGGAGTTGATTTTAAGGAGAATACGGTCAAGCCAGTTCTGAGCCGCATCAAGAGTCTCGAACGACTGGCGGGACACGAACGCCGCATGGCGCACGATTTCCACCGAGCGCTCCACCGAGCCCTTCTCCCAACCCGAACGCGCATTGCAGAACCGTTCCTCGAATTTATAATACAGAGAAAGACGCTGCATGGCCTTTGTGGGGTACTTGACAGCCGGACGTCCCTGACGACCGGTGCGGATAGTGACGGCAACCTTCATGTTGTCGTACACCATGGTCTGCGGAACTCCCTGTATCTCTTCAAAGAAATTACGGTGGGCCTCCATCAGCGACAGCGTGTCCTGACGACGGAACAGCCATGCGCTGCGCCGGTTGGAATGCAGCAGTGTGAACACGGCCATCTGCACCATCTGACGGCGGCCGCCTATGACAAGAGGTATCTCTCCCCAGTCGAACTCGCACTCCTGCCCGGGATCATGCTCGCGCCTGACATAGACCTCCTTCTGCGGCCTGGTGCCCATGGTCGCACTGATGCGTCTGACATGATTGCACACACTCGGATAACTGAGCGTAAAGCCACGCTCCAGAAGCATCGTGTGGATGCTGCGACACGTCCACTGAAGCTTGCGCATGCCTGTGGCCCGACGCACACGATTGTCTTCAAGACACTTGCGGATAATCCCCTTGATTTCATCCGTCACCACCGGACATGTCCGCACCGGTGTGTTGAACTTAGGCTCCGAACCTAAAAGTGTTGCAAACGCCTTCATGTCGCAGACACCGTCGGCGTCCAGACACACACGCTCATACTCCCACACGATCTTGTCTACCGTGTGGCGGCTGATGTGCATCTCTCCCGCAATCTGGCACTTCGACTGACCCTTGACATGATAACGTGTCAGGACCTCGTTTCTTTCTACCATAGTTTTCATTTTGTGGGACCGAGTTGATATTACTATAATATAACTCAAAATCCCCGGTTAAAATTCTCCTTTGAACCGGTGCACTTCTCGGTTAGATTTCATGGCGCACTTCTCGATTAAATTTTACACATATAGTCTTCATTGTATCAGATATTCAATCAACCAATCTATCAAACCATAATATCTTAAAAAGTTAATCTCTATGTCGGATAAAAAATCCATCACTATAAAAATACGTGTCGATTCGCAGACCCACGCAGAAATGCAGTCAAGAGCCGACCGATACACCGACGGTAATCTGAGTGCGTTTGTACGTTGTGCCACACTCAAATATGAAGAGCAGCCGATGGCTGACCGAGACAATCCCCGTATGATTGCTTTGATTAAATCTGCTATCAAGCTCATCGAAAGAACCGGCACCAACACCAATCAGGTCGCCAAGCACATCAACGAGCAGCAGAAAATGAATCCTTACTCGTTGCGGGCGGCAGATCTTCTTCCCTTCGGTCAGTTTTGCGAGGGTACAGAAAAAATCCGGCAGATGCTGACATACCTCTATAACATGATAATTTCAGGGAAATGATAGTCAAGAAACTCAACGATGTGTCCGGCGGCGGTTTCCCCGGCGCTCGATATAACGAGAAAAAGATTGCTGATGGTGTGGCAACCCTTATGGCGATGGAGAACGTCAGCGAGGCGTTGCGTCACAATGTCGAGACGCTGCACCGCTTCGGCCTTGATGCCTCGGCTGAAGTCGAGAGGTATATGAAAGAAAACTCTAAGACCTACGGCAATACAAGGACGACACGTTTCCAGTTCCATGTGTCAGCCTCCGTGAAAGGACGCGCTATGTCGCCTGAAGAACTCACCGACTTCGCGCGAGAGCTTATGGTGGGTATGGGATATGCCCGTCAGCCGTATTTTGTTTACGCCCACCACGATACCGGTAATAACCATGTGCATATTCTCTCGACGAGAATAAAGCCAAACGGTTATGCCATATCTGACCATCAGGACAGGCGCAGGCTTAACGAGTGCGCAAATCGCATACTCTCTCTTGACATCAAGAAAGATATTGACCGAATTCTCGGCTACGACTACGAAACGGAGGGGCAGTTTGCCAATATCGTCAAGACTCATGGTTACAAGATAGAGAAATCGCTCGACGGATACCGTCTGTTCAAGTGTGGCGGCAATGCCGGAAATATCGCCATCGGCGACATTCTCAATCGAATCACCAGGAACAGCCCCAAGCGCAAAGACCGCGCTACGCAGCTTCGTGCCATAATCCGGAAATACAAGAGAGAGATAGCCGAGGGAAAATGTCAAAGTGTCGATAATGTCAAAGTGTCAAAAGGTAAGAAGCGAAAGCCGGTAAAGGCAAAGCTGAACACCGACATCCGCAAAATACTTGACAACCACGGCAAACCGTTGAGCGAGGAGAACTGCCAGCGCATACAGACTCTCATTGATGTTCTCAAGACAAAGTTTGGTATAGACATCAGTTTCCAGAAGGACAAGGACGGCAGGGTGAGAGGCTACAGTATAATCGACCATGCCGAAAAGATAGCCTTCGACGGCAACAAGGTGATGAAACTGTCGGAGCTTGTTGATTTCGCCATCAAGCCGCAAAGGAAACCATCACCGCTTGACGTGTACCGCGACCTGTTCACTGTCGAGGAGGGCAAAGACAGCAGAGGGAACTATATGCTCATCAATGTCAAAGACGGTCCGACGTACCGCAAGCCAATCTCACCGAGGCAGTACGCATGGTATAACGGCGTGAAAGACGACGAGCGCGAAGATGTAGGCCTGACAATAGCGGCCACGATGTTCTCCGAGGAGATACTGACCGAATATCTCATGCGCTATCCGATACACAACCATCAAGAGAGAATAAAAGGCATGACCGTTGTCAAACATAGAAACGGCAACTATTGCCTCCGCGCTGCCTTGACTGACGGCTATATACCTTTGATCGAATTAACTTCGGAGGAGGAAGCCAAGTTCCGCTCTCTACATGCCGATGAACAAGCAAGACAAGACTTCCTGATGTCAATAGCCATGCTGCATCTTACTCGAAGGGATGCCGAGGCGGCTAAAGAGAGGATAAGGCAGAATACCCAGTCCAAAGCCGGAGTCCGTATTCTCCCTTCCCGTCCACAGGACTACTCCCCGGAAATCTCGCAAGTGTTCACATTCAATCTTGCCAACGCACTATCTTCCCTCAATGTCAGTTCCGGCTCATCCGCTTACAAGCGCGAGCACAAAGTCGGCAACCGCACCCGCTACGACGACATCGACAACCGTCAGTCCGGCACCCGACTTACAATGTAAGAATGAAGTAGTGACTATCTCAGCGCACCACGCCGATAGTCACTATTATTTTGCAGAGAATTTAATGTAGAATTTAATTGGGTTTAGAATTAAACGCTACTTTTTAATACAGTTTAATCAAGCCGATTTATCGTGGTTTATAGCGATTTAGATAGTGACTATTATAGTGACTACGCCCTGTAGTGACTAAAAGAAAAATCGCCAACTCTGTAAGAATTAGCGATTTAATCTTTGCTTGGGTGGTGCCACCAGTATTGGGGTCTCCTAATTAAAGGAATGATAATCAACTGAATAAGGGTGATTTTTGAGGCTTCAAGAGCCTTCCTCACACCTGCGATTTTCATCGTTTTTCTGCATTTTGCGTCAGGGGCTGGCGCAGAGTGGACAATCGGGCGTTACGAATGTCTCGCCATCTTGCCTAAAACGTGTGAATGTACTCTTTTTCTAATTGCAAAGTTACTATTTTTTTGAGAAGTACCCAAATTTTCCGGCTTAAATTTTCGTATTTCCTATCTAAATAATGATGTTTTGAGAGTATTTAGATACCATATATCCCGAATTGCAAGCAGGTCTACGTTGCATTTGATGTCTAAATCTTCAATATAATTTGCGATTTAGATAGGACATATCGGAATTATTCACTACCTTTGTGCCTAAATTTCAAAGTATGCTTATAGGACGAGAAGAAGAAATATATCAGCTTGAAGAGGCGTATTCCTCTTCCGAATCTGAGTTTGTAGCCATATACGGTCGACGAAGAATTGGGAAAACGTACCTTGTAAGAGAGACTTTGCAGGGACGTTTTACTTTCTTCCATGCCGGTGTGTCAAAATTCCCCGCGAAGGGGCAGCTTAAAGCGTTTTATAATTCCTTGGTAAGTCAGGGTTACACCCCTTCCCAAATCCCCAAAAACTGGCTTGAGGCATTTCAATGTCTGTCAACATACATCCAAAACAGGAAAGAGAAAAGAAAAGTGATTTTTCTGGATGAACTGCCGTGGATGGATACGCCGAAGTCAGATTTTCTCCCGGCCTTTGAACACTTCTGGAATGGATGGGCTTCGGCAAGGAAAGATATTCTGTTAATTGTATGCGGTTCGGCAACATCATGGATTATCAAGAATATTATACATAATCACGGAGGATTACATAATCGTCTTTCCCGTAGTATCAGGTTGAAACAGTTTACGCTTAGCGAGTGTGAACGATATGCCGCTTCGCTCCATATGAAAATGACGCGACCACAGATTATAGAAGCATATATGATCTTTGGCGGTGTCCCATATTATTGGAGCAAACTTGACCACAGGTTTAGTCTGGCACAAAACATTGATCGTATGTTTTTCGTCGATAATGCAGTTTTCAAGAGTGAGTTCGATGATCTTTACGCCTCATTGTTCAAACGACCTGAACCATATCTTAAAATAATATCGGCACTTGGTAAAAAGAAAGTGGGCATGACTATCGAGGAAGTATCAGAGACCACGCACTTACCGCGAAACGGTACTTTGACAAAATATATGACAGACCTTGAAGCCTGTGGTTTCATTCGTTTATACTCATCTTATGGGAATAGAGTGAAAGGGACCGTCTATCAACTCATAGATAATTATACGTTATTCTATTATAGATTCCTTTCATCAAAGAGAATTACAGATGAAGGGTATTGGTCAAAGATTCAGACCAGTCCGGCATACGCCAACTGGTGTGGGTTGTCATTTGAAAGAATATGTCTGCTTCATATTCGCCAGATAAAAAAGGCGTTAGGCATTAGTGGAATCTTGAGCAATGAATTCTCATGGCGCACCCCTCCGTATGCAGACCTACCCGGAGTTGAAATTGATCTATTGATTGAGCGGGCTGACAAAGTGTTCAATCTTTGCGAGATGAAATTCACAAAGAATCCATTTACAATCGACAAAAAATATTCTGCAAACCTGCAAAACAAGGTTGCGAGACTGAAAGATGTCACTAAAACAAAGAACGCCATATTTCTGACAATGATAACCGCATCAGGTCTCACATCAAACGAATATGCAGGAGATGTACAAAACACATTGACTGCTGATGACCTATTTGATTGACTCTTGTATAAAACTTCATCATAGAGTTATAACGCCCCGGAGATTCTGGGGCGTTCATTTTTTTGTTGCTGTTCACTCCTATTGAACAAAAGCATTTTATTGAACACGATGGAAGCGATGGGACGAGTTGTGGTGGTGCATTTGTTATGTCGGCATTGCCGTCAATAATGTCGGGGCAAGCCCTGACATCGTTGACCGCCATTCCGACAGCAGCGGAGGGCGACACCGCAAGATCCAACGCTAAACCTATGCCACCATACCCATCCGGGTGGTGACGCCGGTCACGCTTATGTCCCATGCCGTGTCCTGATGCCCTCCGCAAATTATTATACACCGCCACAACTCCACCCACCGCTTGATTCCGCACCATTATCCCGAAGACAGTGACGTTCCGCTACTCTACACGCCACAGACTTCTCCTTTAGGCGCAACAAAATGTATTTCACAAAGAGATTAACATATTCGCCATTATCAATATGCTGTCATTCGTTTTCCCCGGTGCGGAGTCTTATCTCCAGTTTCATTGCAATACCAACAAACAGATTTCAATTTGCTCGGTAGGGCTAACGTGTGTGGCCCGGGATATTCTTTTGCCTTTTGGCTGAAAAATCTCCAGACCTCCCGTTGGTCAGCTCGTATTTTTCCGTCAAAGGGCGAACATCCCTCTGATGCCTCACACGCCCTATGGGTGTCGAGCAAACTGAAACCGATGGTTGATATACAAATAAAAAAATGTCGAACGATGAAAACGAACAACAACATATCAAATAGTCGAGGCAAAACTTCCACCTCCGGTTTCAACCAAATAAAAAAGGTTGTCAAGGTGTTGGTAATCCTCATTGGCTCAACGATAGAATTGGTGTTGTGGGTGTTTATCCGACCGATATTCCGAGGTGTGGGGTGGCTAATCTCCATACTGATGATAATAGCGATAATCTATTGGCTAATGACATTCTAAAATATTACGACTATGGCACAGAACTCAATGAAAGGAACTCAGGCGTTCCAAGACACAATCAGAACTTATCTTGACAATATGGCGGAGTCTGACGCATTGTTCGCCGTCAAGTATGCCAATCCCTCAAAGTCGCTCTCTGAGTGTATCACCTATATAATCTGCCAAGTGCAGAAAAGCGGGTGCAACGGATTCGAGGACGATGAAATATTCGGAATGGCAGTCCACTACTGGGAAGAAAACGAGATAGAGGTCGGAAAGCCTGTCAACTGCCAAGTGGTGGTGAACCACACGGTAGAACTCACCGAGGAGGAAAAGGAGCAGGCACGGCAGGACGCCATCGCAAAACTCCGTGACGAGGAAGCATCCAAGATGCGCAGACCCTCGCAATCCAAGAAAGCGACAGAGAACAGACCCCAAGTTGAACAACGCAGTCTTTTTGACTTCTAAAACATTACGACTATGAAACCGAGAACGAAACTTGAAAAGGCGGTAATCGCACAAAGTGGGTATCTTCGCCCACTCGCCACCGCTCCCCGTCATTGGGCATTCAGAAACACAATCGACCACTATGCCTACCGCTTGCCGAAAGGTCGCACCACTTGTATGGACTGCGGACATTCGTGGCTGATGACCGGACACACTGACAAATGCACCTGCCCCAACTGCAAGGCTCAACTTGAAGTCAAGGAAACATTAGAGCGCAAATGTCAGCAGAAATCCTATCTCAACATTATAGCCACCTGCGGAGAGTATCAGATACTGCGAATGTTTCTCATGGAGGTGAACATGCGAAAAGGGGTCAAGGCTTCGTCCGCCTTTCGGGAAATCGGGCAGTATTGGATTGCCCCCGACGGAAAGACTGCGCTTGTGGCTATTCCGCGCATAATGGGCTGGCATCTTGACTGCTTTGCCTTCGGTTATCCTATGGAGATAAGAAAAGACAACGACATCTACCGCTATATCTCCGACCAATATCTCTATCCGAAATTCAAGATAATTCCGGCTCTCACAAGAAACGGATTTGACGGAAATTTCCACGAAATCCGCCCAATCAAACTTTTCTCAATGCTCCTTTCCTCACCGCAAGCCGAAACACTGATTAAAGAGGGCAACACAGATATGCTTGAATATATGGCATATCATACCGATGAGGTAAAACACTTCTGGGCATCATATATAATCGCCAAGCGTCACGGATATGAAATCCCCGACCTCTCAACGTGGTATGACTATCTGCGTATGCTGGAACGCTTCGGACGTGATACCCACTCGCCGAAACTTATCGCCCCCGCCAATCTCTCTGACACACACGATGAATATGTGCAGAAAGTACACCGCCAGCGAGAGAAGGAGCGCAGAGAAGCTGACCGAATCAAGGCGTTGGAGAATGAAGAAAAGTTCAGGGAACTGAAAGGTCGTTTCATCGGACTTGTGTTTACCGACAACGAGATAGAAATCAAAACCCTCGACAGCGTTGACGAATACTACGAGGAAGGCAGGACTCAGCATATCTGCGTCGGCAGTAGCCAATACTATCTCAAAGCCGAGAGCCTTGTATTCTCTGCCCGAATTGACGGCAAGACAGTGGCTACCGTGGAGATAGACCTAAGGACGCTCAAAGTGGTACAATGCCGTGCAGCCTGCAACAAGGTGAGCGAGTATCAGCAACGGATAGAAAACACTATTGCAAGCCACCGAAAGGAAATCAAGGCGAGAATGACCGCCTAAATGTATAATCCGACCTGCGCCAGCAATGGCGCAGGTCACAATACCAACCGATTATGAAAGTGACATTCGAACACCCGACCATTATATTTGATGACAGGATAGCCGAAATCATCATAGAATTTGTGAACCATATTCTCTATGCCGACAGCGAGAAAACGCTACGGCAGATAGTAGCCGATTTTGCCGACAAGTACGACCTTGACCGATACTTCGTGTATGGCTACGGCAGTCACCACCTTTGGCTAAAACAAAGGAAGATAACCAACCCCGATATAACTTTTGGATACCGGATACTGATTGTAGAATACTAAACCGCAAAACTATGGCAACAAAACTCACCGCCAACGGAGTAAGCACAACTACTATTCCCGGCACAGAACAATACGAGGTGTTTTACACCGGCTACCGCTCACGGCGAAAGAAACACTACCAATATGATTACCGCCACACCGATGGAGAATTATTCTCCTGCGTGGCAGGCACACTCAAAGAGTGCAGACAACGCCGTGATGAATGGCTTAACAAGAAAATCAACAACTCAAAATAAAATCGTTATGGACAACCAAGTAGCAAAAATCATACTCCAACAAATCGGAGGGCGCAGGTTTGTGTCAATGACAGGAAGTCACGATTTCATAAATCTCGGCAACGGACTGAGAATGAGCCTTGGCCGTAACAAGACATCGGCTAATAGGTTGGAAATCATCTATGACGAGGGCGCAGACCTCTACGACCTGCGTTTCTACCGTCAGATTATGAACCACAAGACCTTTGAGGTCAAGACAAAGGATATCAAGACATACGAAGGTGTCTATTGCGATATGTTGGAGGACATCTTCACTGATGTGACGGGGTTATACACCCGATTTTAACCGAACATTTGCCAAGTCGTAATATAGAGAAGGTGGGCGACCTCGTGATGAAGTTGCCCACCTTGATTTTCAAAAATTTCGGCCGCCAAAAGGCGGCGATGTGGGTATTAGAATAACCGGATTGCAAGCAGGATGTCGGCGATGATTGCGGCGGTGGAGAGCCATATAGCGGTTGTGGAGCGTCGGCGGAGGCTTCTCCATTTATGTAATGGCAGGTCGGTGACCGTCTTATGCAGGCGGATATAATGATTCTCGTTGTATCGCCTTGAACCATATACAAGCAGGGCGATATACAGTGGTAGTATCGGCCAAAGGATTATGTCGGGATAATACGGGCTTATCGCCGGAAATATCCTGCATAACGGTAAGTTGCCGATTGCCAGGATTAGCAGCATTATCCATGCCAACTGAATCACGGCCATTATCACGAAGCATCTGTCCGGGAAACCTCCAGCCGGAACCGTGCGCCATAGCCGGTAGAAAACTCCGTCACTTATCGTAACCTGTCGCCTCATAATTTATTTATACTTATCTTGACTGCGACTAATCTTAATTATTATACCGACTGAGATCATCAATTATGTATGCCGTGAGGTATTCTTCCAAATCTTTATATCGGGCCATGCCGTTACAGTCATACACCAACAGTTCCGGCTCATCGGCATTGCCAAGCCATAGAAGATAAATCCGTTCAAGAATGTCAGGGCTGCCGGCAAACAGGCTTAACCTTTTGGGAAGGAACAGTCCGTAGGCGTCATTCGCCCAGTTATCGGCCGCAGCTTTCACGTTGTCGGCTATTCTTTGTATGTAGTCATCCTTTTTGTCAGACCACAGACTTTTCATTTCCGATACACTCAGCCAATCCCCGTGAGTTGCGTTCCTCCAATAACTGAACATTCCGAATCTCACATCAAGCATCGGGGTTATGGCTCTGTAACAATCAGGCTCTAATGTGGGAATCCTGTCGGTCTTGACCTCTGCCGGGCCTGTGACTGATTGCAGAGAAGATATGCCGGCGTTGATATGTATTGCTTTATCTATCAAAGTAAGCAAGCTGTCGGAATTTGCGCTCATAAAGATCTCTCCTTTCTTTTCAGGAATGTTATTCCAGTTTTGATAACAATGTTTTTACTTTTTTGGCCTTTATCTTTTGAGATTCACAACGGTCGTTATAGTTCCCTCTCAATAATAAATCTCCGTTGGAGTCCCAACCTTTGTATTATCTTTGCCAGCAAATCGTCATATTGTTTGATTACTTCTACAATACTTTCTGCGTCACTGACTGATTCATTAGGCATACGGCCTAAATTTTTCAATTCCAATATCTTTGCTCTCACTGTACTACTGTTAAGATTTTAAGACATACAGACTATCTAACACGCCATCCGTGAAATAGTACTCTATGTTGTCAGATGTAACGCAACCGTGTTCCACATTTTCATGGTTATGAAGATGTTTTCTCACAAAATCTTTATCAGAAAAGATAGCAATATCATCAAGGAAAGAAAGATATTCATTTTCTACAGTATGCTTGTTATATTGTTCCACCATGAAAAAAATGAAGTCACTATCTTTAGAAAAGTAAAACTCCAATTTATATTCACCCGACTTTACAAGATATGTAGTTCCTCTTTTGTTTTGGAACTTATCGTCACAGATTGAACTGACAAATGATTCATCTTTCAATCGTTCATCAATATCCTTAGATTCTAATATTTTCGATGTGGTTATTATCATAACGATGACATTACAAAACTTACCATTCGTACTTTTGAAAATTGTATGCGGATGAAGACCTGTTACTCACATCTTTTTCAAAGTACCATTATGGCACTATATCGTAGGGAGTGGTGTCGGTGTTGTGGAAGACGGTCTGCATGAGCTGTTTGCCGACTTTGGCTATGCTGTCAATGTCCGCGTCTATGCGGAGGCTGAGAACCGGGGCCTGTGCCGGATTATCAAAGTCAATCGGCGTATTTCCGTATGTGGTATCGACAACGCGGTAGCCTTGTTCCGCCGCATACCGACGGATTTTGTCTATGTATGGAAGTTGGTCTGACCCAATCGCCTCATAGTCGATATAAAATCTGCCATCCTCCTGCATGAAGTATATACAGGCAACCGGGCTGGAGCAGATGCCGAAAAAGCCAAATTCCATCTGTCCCTCCTTCAACCGACGTAACGCGTCGGGCAGCTCGTCGATAGTAATCTGTTCGGCGTACTGCATCTGTTGAGCCTCTGGCGTCCCAGACCTGTCCGCCTCACGTTGGCCTCCATTGCCACACCCGGCGAAGCCCAGTGCTGAAACAGCGATTACTATGCAGTTGAGAATCCTTGTCATTTGATATGATTAAAATCTATAATGGATGGTATCTCCTTGTGCAAAGTTACTAAAATTACAGCACAAATGGCACGGTATGAAGTGGTTTTATTGCGCATAATCGCCCGAATGTCAGTGGAAATCGTTAAATTTGCATTTTCAATTAGCAATCTTTATCAGCAATGAACGGAATTACTGAAATATGGGAGGCTGTCAACAGCAAGGCGGGTGAATTTTTCGAGTGGGCGCAGGCTAACCCGAAAATCTCACATCTGTTGGGCGTAATTCTGATTGCTTTTTGGCTGACGGGGGTGTTGCTGCGGAGGAAATGGGCGTGCCAGTGGACGTATTGGGGAAAACTGTGGTTTTTCGACGACTGCAAGCCGAAAACAAAACGCCGCATATATATTGTACTGCTCAGCACAATATTGATTTTGTGCCTTATTGATTTGTTCTTTTTGTGGAGTGAGGGCTAACATGAAGACGCGGAGGAAATATCGAGTTTGCTTTCTCGATCATATGTGGTATGTTGCCGAGAGATTCAGCGAGAGGGAGCATAACAACCTAAACGGAGGTATGCTACTGTTCATGTGCTGGCTCTTCGTGATTATAATGCCGCTTGGACTTACGTTGGGCCATTTTTTCGGACCTTCTATTGCTGTGTCTTCGCTGATTCTCGGTGTTCTGCCAACTCCGTTATACCCCCGCACGGCGCGAAGCTCTCCAAGAACATTACCATGAGATGAAGCATCCCGACCGGAGGCTCATCGGAATAATACTTATAGCCATCGCCTTGACGGTTGCCAATCTCTCACTGATCATATATTTATGCCGATGAAGCCACAGGAACGCAAGCAACGGTTTTACCTCTGGGATTATCTTTGGTGGCAGGGTGAGATGATTAGGATTCATCTGCTCCGGCCCCAAACGCGAATGGGCGGTTGTTTGATTTTGTTCGGATATATTATGGCGCTAATCATCGTGCCGTCGTTGATTTTATCCTTGCGGCTTTTCTCGGCTGACACGAAAATAGCACAGCTTATCATATACTGTATTGTTGTCCTTGCCGGATTCAGTTGGGTTGAATGGATATATCACCGTCGCGGAAAAACCGTGATGAAACATTACTCCAAGCGCAGCTTCTATCCCATCATCGGTATTCTGCTCTTCCTTATCCCTTTCGCAATAATATTTACTATGGCGTATTATTTTAATATGTTGTTTCGCAACTAATCATCATTAGTAATGATTTGTCTGCCGACAACATTCTCGTTATGTTTCGCTTATTCAGTCGGTTTGCTGTTTGTTAGCAATGCCTTACCGATTATAAAGTTGATTTAGCATTTTGAAATAATCATTTCCAAACCCTTCAACATAATCATCCATTACGCCATATATGTTGTTTTTACTATCAACAAGCAAGACCATATATCCATGTTCGTATTCCCCAAAAGGACAAATATCCGAAACATGGAGTAGTTCACAAAATTGGTCGTAGAATAAGTAATGCGGATTATCGTTTAATGTTTTCTTTAGATTAAAATGCACATCCACTTTTGGAAACTGAAATTCCTGATTGTAGAAATAAATAAGGAAATCTATCAACTTTGAAGTCGGTTGGTAGTTCGCGTTAGAATAAATCGCCATAAGCTCATTTGGGCTTATGATTACCCGATTTTCCCAGTGGCAATTCGTTTTAAGATATTGCTTCAGTTCCATACTACTTTTATTTTGCACATTGATAATGCCCGGCAGATAATCGACCGTTTAGGGGAGATTGATCTGCTTGTTAATCGCTTTTCAACTATTCGTTATTCACGTTTCCCGGATGAGTATTCCTCCATATCAATATCAAGGACAATACGGTTCGGCTGTATCAATGCGTTTTCGTATTGGCATTTCCATTGGATACTTGAGTCCATCTGCCCGTCTTTGATGCCGTCAACAGTTTCTCCCGAATTAATTTCATTACCACTTGAAAGCAGATAAGAGGCTACATTATAGGCATGATTCACTATCAAGTTCGGATTAAGGTCGTGAAAATGGTACTGTATGTCAGGAATACAGAGAGTTCCCATTCCGAGCGTATCGACCATCATGTCGTTGGTACCTTGAATCGTAAAGAAACGGACATTGACGGCATAACGGATAAAACGATCTGACCCCTCTATCTGATTATTGCGGATTTCATCTGCCTTGAAAAGTTTTCCACTTATGTTGAAGAAGAACGCTTCACAAGACGGAAACAGTTCAGCAAGGGCTGCAAGAAAGTCCATTTCTAAATTAGCCCGCTCCAGCGAAAGCAGACCGCCGGCAAGAAAGTCGGTTGCGAGCATACTGTACCGACATTCTTCAAGAATCCTATCATGACTTTCTTGGCAGTCCCACATCTGGCTTCTTGTGAAATCATCAACCGTCTTACCATCAAAGTTCGCACATGAAGTCAGTAGAAGTTGCACAGGGGCTTCTCCGTCTTGAAATTTCGCAATATGGTCTAAGGCAAAGATAAATAACGATTTGTCGTCATCTTTACGACATTCTACATTGCCTATATGTTTTCGGCAGACTTCAGCTATTCTCTGTATTTCTGGTAAATCAACCGACTGTTTGAACAGCAGAGTTATAAGCAACGGGCCTCCTGACCGCTGTTCTTTCGTATCTACCTCTTGTTTGAATACTTTACTCATTTCGTTCTTTTTTCTTTTAAGCGATTAATGGGTTGCAGCTTGCCACCGTTAGGTGGAATAGGTGCTTGTTATCAACATATTATTCATCTACTAAATCAGCCAAACGATCCATTGCAGGTTGCAAGTCTTCAGGGATACCTTCTTCCCAAGAAGGCACATCCAATGCAATACCATCTAAAGCGGTAAACATTTCTTGGGGAATGGGAACCTTAAATTCCGAAGGATTCAAACTTTCAGTCCAGTCATATCCATCTTGATACGAATCATGACAAGGATTGAAAGCGTAGCGTTGGTTCCTGTAAAATCCTGCTGTGTAATTCTGTTCAATTGTTTGGATGATGTCATAATCTTCAAGATACCAACTATGAGTATTTTCACATTCCTCACGGTTTACAAACTGTTTGCTGAAATCTGGAGCCATCCGCCAATAAAGTAGTAGGCATGTTCCTTTGTCTGTATCGGGCTGCTCGACAATCCATTGGATAACTTTCTTAGGATTATCAAAATTCCAGCTTAGAGCCAGCATTTGGCGAATTTCTGAATCATGTTTCTTTAAGTAATCAATGATGAGTTCGGCACTCAGTTCATCGTAAACGTCTTCATCAATACGTTCATCACCCCAATCGTAATTTTCGTCTAAAAGTTTGTTTATAAAGTCCATAATTGTAATTTATTAATTTGTTGATAACGTAATGCTAACAGCGGATTTGGCTGTTATTTTCTCTAAGTATCATAGTCCGTCCTCCTCCAGTATGTCGTCCAGCGGACTTTTGATGTTGCTCTTGAAGGTGTCGGCTATGTGGACATACATTTCGGTGGTCTTGATGTTGTTATGCCCCATAAGCTCCTTGACAATCTTCAGATCGGTGCCTTGCTCAATAAGGTGTGTGGCGAAAGAGTGGCGCAACAGGTGGGGATAAATCCTCTTTGTTATGCCGGCCTCCCTCGCGGCGGCTTTCAGCCGTTTGGACACTATGCTCTCGGTGAACTTTTCGCCGGGAGTGCGCTCGAACATCCATACTTTCGGCTTATAAAGCTCGCGGTATTCGGTGAGTTTCTTAATCAGCGGTTTTGAAAGGAGGGTAAAGCGGTCTTTGCGTCCTTTGCCCTGCCGCACACGGATCAGGGAGCGCGACACATTGATGTCGTCGGGCTTCAGCGCAAGCAACTCGCTTATGCGCAGCCCCGCCGAGTAAAGCACGGAGAACATACACCAGAAGCGCAGATCGGTGACGACAGCCGACAGTATGGCCTTGACCTCCTGTTTGCTCAACACGTCGGGGAGTGTTTTCTCGCGCTTGGCACGGTTGACGGTGTAGCACCGCCGGGGCTGGCCCAGCACCTTCTCATAGTAAAACTTTATGGCGTTGATGCGCTGATTCTGCTGGCAGGTGGATATTCCGCGCTCATTGATAAGGTAAACGAGGTAGGCGTTTATCTCATCGGGGGTTACACGGTCGATTCTCTTTCCCTCGAAGTAAGCCTGAAAATCCTTGAAATAGGTGGTATATACCCTTACGGTGTGGTCGCTGTAACGTACCTGCCGCAGTTTCTCCAGATAGCCGGGAGGCAGTTCGGGACGCGGCGGACTGACGGGTTCTGGCTTCGGAGCCTTTATCGCCGAGTAGTCTATGAAGGCATCGCCCACATAGCGGTCGAAGAAATCGGCCAGCACAAAGCCGTCGGCGGGGATTAAGACCGTACCACCGTAAGCGACGGCCCCCGGCTCCTGCGTCAGCCTCTCGCGGAGAGAGGCGTCGCCGCCGAAGGCAACCGCTATGAAGTCACGCCCGTTCCGCCCGGCGAAAGAGAGCGTGATACGCCGCTTGGGATGATATGCGTCCATTGTGCTGCCATTTCAGTGAGAGCAGAACGCCCTCTGACCGCAAAGTTACTAAAAAATCCGTACATTACGACTGTATTGTGCAGTTTTTAGCCCTTTGGAGCCAAGATTTTATGGCTTTTGAAACAAAATAAGGGTACGGAAATGAATCCATACCCTTTGAGTGTGTTGCGGAGACAGAACGAGCCTATCGGGAAGAAGCACATCTGTCAAACAGAAGCATTATTTCAGTTACCCTCCGTTGGTATAACTGCTTGTGGAATTTGCCCTTGTAGTGGCAGTGGGAGGTATATGCCTTGAAGATGTCGCGGTTACCAGCTTTCAGCATTCTTATGACTCTTGACTTGTTGACCGCTCCGGGACCGATATTGTATGCCAGAGTACCGAGGAGGATTTATCCCAACTTCATTATTATCCCAACCAAAGAGGTATATATCCTGTAAAACAGATTATTATATACGATTATGGTTGGGATAATAATTTGATTGTCCAATCAAACTTTGTTGAGTTTTTGCTACTTCAGACCAAAGGCAGCTGCAAGAGATTTTTTGACTTTGGATGTTTTGTAATGCTTTTCAATGTTTTTTGTAGTGGCATCATCCATTATGGCAAGAGCCTTGATCATTTGTTCTTTGGATATGCCGACATACTTCATGGTCGTTTCGATACTTTCATGTCCGAGCAACCGTTGGATTTGTACGATGTTCACACCATCTTCCAGCCAGTGTGCCGCCCTTGCATGCCGCAAGCTATGACAATGGAATTTGTCCGATACCATTGGTGATTTGGATGCATATAGTTTAAGACGTTTTGAGACTGCCTCCTGACATAGCTTCGTATTTCTCCTGCCGTTGATTGGAAAGAACAGAAAGTCCGATGGAACAGGGGCTTTCCCATGGAACACGGATATATAATGACCGATGATTTTTGCCACGCTTTTTAGAAGATAGATGCAACGGCGTTTGCTTCCCTTTCCTGTCACCCTTATGCACGGACTCTTACTGCCAAGAGCAATATCGGCTATTTTTAGTGAAAGTACTTCATCTACACGTGTTGCAGTGCTGTACATGACATTGAACAGGGCAAAATCTCTCTTGCCTGTTATGGAGCCTGTGTCTATTGATGCAAACAAGGCTTTTATTGTTTCCCTTGATATGACCTCCGGCAGCTTTTTTACCGGACGTATCCTTTTTACCGATGTGATACTACATCCATACTTTATGAACGCGACATTTTTCCTAGATAAAAAAGCTATAAAGCTTCGCAAAGCCGCCAAACGCAGGTTGCAGGTTGACGGTGAACAGCCTTTTGCCTCTTTCATCCATGCAAGCCAATTTTCAATCGTGTCCACTCGGAAACAATCCCCGACAAGAGTCTCCCGCCTTATCCCCTTCACTGACTCCAGATAATCAAGGAAGAGTCCAAGTCCGTTCCTGTATGATCTGATTGCATTCCCGCTTAGGTTTCTCACTTCTGTCAGATAGTACCCTTGCCATTCATTGATGGCTTCCCCCACCATTATGTGTTCTTTAAGTTCCTTAGTCATTTTCGAAGTATTTGTTTAACCCCGGCAGCAGTTCATCGTAAGCGGATCCGGTAACAGACTCCAGTTCTTCCGAGAACAGCGGCACGAGTTTGTAATAGTATATTGTATTCTGTAAATATCTGTGTCCCATAGATCTGCTGAGGCACACCAGCTTCATGTCCCAATCAGAATTTGAACCGTCCCCGCACCATTTGTTGATGTTTGTCACCGCATAGTTGCTCCTCAGGTCATAAGCACGGGCATAATCATTACTGACCCGCTTCCACAGCTTTTTGAAGTTGGAGCTTACCCATGCGTCGGAATACGGTCTGTCGTATTCATTTGGAAAGAACGTCTTTCTTCCGGGCATGATGGCGTCCATTTTCTTGTCGTATATTTCCAGGGCCTGTCTCATGGATTCATGTAATGCCACACGATGCTCATTATAGCCTTTCGTTTGGCAGATATTGATAACACCCGCTATCAGATCAACATTGCAACGTTCAAGAAGGCGGGCCTCGGTGGTTCGCATGCCGGAACTGTATAGAAGCCGGAAGAATACCGGAAGTTCAAGCCGGACCAGCGACGCTCGGATGTCATTACATGTGGCTGATGGGGTGAACGAGTCTGCCTCCGCAAAGAACGCGGCCAATTCTTCCTGAGTGAACGGATGTGGCGTATACGTACAACGGTTGGCTCTAGGGGTGGTCAGAGGCAGTCGCAGTGCCGTGAACCCTCTGCCATTGGCAAACCTGACAAACTCACGGACGGCTCCGATCCTGTTGTTGCGGCTTTTTGCGGACTCTTTTTCTCCGCGCTTGCAGAAATCATCAATAATGCAGGCTGTCAGCTTTTTAGCATTCGGATATTTTGATGCGCAGAACTCATTGAACCTTCGGAGCCTCTCCATTGTACGGCTATTGAGCCTGCCCGATGCCTCTATATGGGATTGGTAGGTCTCAAGCATCTTGGATATGATACTCGGACGGAACGGAAGCCCACAGACTTTGGGGCGTATAGGCTTATGTATATAGCCGGGATCCGGAGGGTATGACGGCAACGAAAACCGCACCCCTGTTTCCGTGGCGATATGTCGGACCAGCCTTCTGATGATTATGCATCTGGCTCTGTGGGTATAGTATTTTTCACTATCGCGTCTGTGACTCCATTCGGCTATCAACATGTCGTTCATTACACCACCGTGTGATTCACAATAGCGTAGAAAGGACTTTAGATATATTCCGGTTGCATAATCCAGTCTCCCTTCCTTTGTCAGAAGATTTGTATATTCTTCAACAATACATCCGATATTCTTCATTTCATTCATCCGTATAGGTTTTAGGCAATGGATACTTCTCTATGCTGAGTCCCAGTTCCCGAAGATGCGTGATGTCTGAGTCAACGTACGCTTCGACTGCCTGAGGGCAGGTATGCCCCAAAATGCCACTTATTATGACTGATTCTGTGCCTGCTCCGAGAAGCCGTGTGGCAAGATTATGCCGGAACACACCGATTCCGCGATGGCTTTCGCCGGGACGCAGCCCAAGTTTGTCAAAGACTCCGGATATTATAGTCCCGATGCTTTTGTATGAAAGTCGTTTTCCGGGTTGTACTTTACTTGGGAAGACGTATTCAGAACGGTCTTCCGCATTTCTTTCGTTCAGGATATATATCAAAAGCGCATTGCCGACATTGGCTGACAACGGCAGCACAAGGGGGTACCCGGTCTTTACCTGTATCAACCTGATTTCTTCGTTCTCCCAGTCAATGTCTCCGGATTTGAGGTTTGCAATATCACAGCCACGCATACCGGTATACAAAGCCAAAGCCACTATGGCTTTCTCTCTCAGGGTCATTCGATTGTCCAACGGATTGGACAGACAGTCCTTGATTGCTTCCACTTCAAAGTCCCGTAGATTGTTATAGTTCCTTTTCTTGGGTTTCATCTTCGGCAACAACGAGATGATTCGTGGAATGTCAGGTGACAGGTCTCGGATCTTGTCCAATGCCAATCTGAGGTGGGACTGGGTGTGTTTTGAACCTTTTCGCTTTCCGGTCATGAAAAAATCCAAGACCAATTTGTCTGTTACCTCATTCAACATTACCGCCCCAGCAAGCTGCATCTTCAATAAGAACAATGCCAGCGTAGTGTATTTGGCGGATTTGGAAAGATTTTCCTCGGCCATGTTGGCCCTGTTCCGGAATTCATCCATTAAAAGCTTGTAACCTGGATTGAGTTTCTTGTAATTGGATGAAAAAAGTAATTTTGCACAAGGACGCCCATTCGGCAGATGGCCGTACTCATCAAAGGCTCTTACTGTATTGAGATACATTTTCTTAAGATCCAAAGTGAACTTTGTGTATCTCCGGCTATTCACAATGCGTTCCCAGTAGTCTTCATAGGATGAGATTGGGGATTTTGCATCGAACAAAGCAGCAAGGATTATCTTCACCTCCTTTATATATACTTTGTTGTAGTTGCAACTCTCCAAATGAGCAAGCAACTTTTGGTGGGTAAATTTTAATTGTTCTATGTCCATATATGTATTTGGCTTTAGTGCCAACACAAATATAGATATCAAATTATTATCCCAACCATAATCGTATATAATAATCTGTTTTACAGGATATATACCTCTTTGGTTGGGATAATAATGAAGTTGGGATAAGTGCTGTTATCCTAACTTTCGGATAAGAGATAGCAGTCCTTGCCGTATTGTGAATATAGGGCGCAAAACTTGGCGAGGTCTTTGCGGAGCAGAGCGTCGGCTTCTCTTTCGGTGAGTGGCCTGTGCCGGGGAAAACGCTCACCGGGCTGTATTCTATGGCCATAACCGTAATAGGGCTTATCCATAGCTTTTGATAAGCCCTATTATCAAAAGTATAACGTTATCCAAAGTAATGATATAAAAAGCTTCTATACTCATGGTTATACATTGGATTTTGGATGTTATTCTTGTGATAATAAATCAGCCCTTACATTGTCAAAACATATAGAGAAAAGATCTATTTTGTCAGCTCCACTGAGAAAGATTATTGTTACATCCCATTTTGGGAGGCGTACAGATCCGTTTACAAAAAAATCCAGATGGCATAATGGCGTGGATTTAAAAGCAGTTGCCGGAGAACCGACATATGCAATGTTCGCGGGAGTGGTTGCCGAGGTGGGTTTTGATAATAGCAGGGGCCGGTATGTTATAGTCCGTAGTGGTCGGTATGCTTTTGAGTATTATCATTTAAGCCGGTGTCTTGTGTCCGAAGGAAGCTTGGTTTTAGCGGGAGATTCGATTGGGAATGCCGGTTCCACTGGTCGTTCTACTGGTCCCCATCTTCACATCACTTTAAAATGTGATGGAGTAAGCATCAACCCGGCGATTCTTATTGACAGGATAAGGCGTCATCGCTATTGATTATTTAATGATTTCTGGAACCAAGCCTTTTAAGCCATTCTTTAAGGTTCCTGTCTGTTTCCCAAGACGGTCTCGATCCATCATCTGAAGTCTCGGGGATGACATCCCTGTATGCTTTCTCCAGGGCCTCCCGTTTCTGCCTGGAGTCCGCACGGGCATATATTTCAGTAGTCAGGATTGAGACATGTCCGAGAATATCTCTGATATATACAAGATTCACTCCGGCTTGCAAAAGATGCATTGCCCTTGTGTGACGTAGGCAATGCGGAGACAGTTTCACAGGAACTAAATCAGGATTGGCAGAATGAGCCTTTCGGATGTATTTCATAAGTATATACGTTACCCCTGCACATGTGAGCCGTCCTCCAACTCTATTTTTAAATAATGGTTCCGTCTGCATTTCCGGCCGATGCAGAAGGTTGTCATTAAGGTATTCGGTCAGTAGTGCCACGTTCTTCTTTTGCAGAGGCACCGCCCTGTTTTTGTTTCCTTTCCCTTGAAGAACCAGATACGCCGGTTCTTCAAGGTGAAGGTCGCAGGGACGTAAAAGTACCAGCTCATTGACCCTCGCCCCTGTGTCATAGAGCAGTGCCAGCATGGCAAGATCTCGTCGGTGGCTGATTGTGTCTGTTGGAATTTGGTTTAGCAACAGCCTGATTCCGTCAACTGATAGAAACAACATGGGCTTGGCAGTACCTTTCTTTGTTTTTATGGTCAGCACATCCTGCCATCTGTCAATATGAGGCACATCAACACGTTGCAGGTATCGGCATAACGAGTGGATAGCGGCAAGCCGCTGATTGCGGGTTGATACCGAGACATTTTTCTTGTCCTCAAGCCATGAAAGGTATTCAAGCACAAGTTTTTTTGTGACATACGCCGTGGTGATACGTTCTGAACGAATGTGTTGTGTCGTTTCAATGAAATCAATATATGATGACAACGCATTGGCATAAGATCTTACAGTGTGGGGACTGCAACCTTTCTCGGCACACAAATAGACCGAAAAGAAGTTTCCGATGTATCTGGCTATATATGTTTCTGTCCTGTTCATAAACTATATTGTTTTTATCGTTGGGAATACGTATTCTGATATGGGTGTGGTCAGTTCGGAGAAGTCTGGATATGCCTGATTGGTGATTCTGACATAATATTCGGTGTCGGTGACACATTTGTGCCCTAACGCCACGGACAGTACCGGCAGGATGCAGTAAACATCACGGCCCTCTTTTGCCATCCGGTCAAGAGCATGCACGGCAAAGGTGTGTCGGAGGTCGTGTATCCTCGGTCCAATTCCGGGTATGTACTTTATGTCAGCATCCCTGAGTATCTTATGGAACCATGCGCCTATGCAGCTCGGATGTAGCCTATCGCCCCTGAGATTCACCAAAAAATAAGAGTCGGGATTATCTATGTTTTTGACAGGTAGTTTTCTCCTATAATCAAGATATTGCGTTACTGCATATTGAAGCGTAGGGATTATAGGCAGTAGGCGTTCCTGCCTGTTTTTCGTATTCCGGACGGTTATCTTACCCGTTTGTATATCAACATCTGAATTCTTCAGGCTGCACGCCTCTCCGATTCTCATACCGGTCGAGTAAAGAAGCCGAAGAAGAACCGGGACTGAAAATATTACTGAATGATAGCGCAACGAACCGAGGCGTAAGGCGTCGGCTGCTCGAAAAATCTTCTGTATTTCCTCCCTGGAATAGATATATGGCGTATACGTCTTTTTGGGTTTGCGGGGATATGCCGGCACCTCGCATTTTATTCCGAGTCTGATAAGATATTTACAGAACTGACCGATGGCGCTAATCTTCTCATATATTGTTGCGGGCTTGTTCCCGGACATGGTTTTCTCAACCCAATGGGCTATTGTTTCTGCCCTCAGCTCTACATTAGGGATACTTTCCTGAGTGGCGAATCGGTCAAAAAGACGCAATGCGTCATAGAGTCCGCTGCGGGGACTAAGACCGCCGGCATCCTTCATGGCTACAAAACGTTCCAGATACGGTGCAAACACGCTGGTGTATTTCCTGTTCTCATTCATAAAATCCACCGTTTGATTGATTGTAAAAATTATCATCCACTTGTGGCACATCATGCATACAACGTGTCAATGAATTGATGTCTATGCGCAAGTAGTTCATTGTCACGTCAGTCCCACTATGGCCCAACGTTTCAGAGATGCACACGAGCCCTGTCCCTTGCTGGAGCAGACGGGTCGCAAGTGAAAACCGCATTGAATGAGGCCCGTGTTTACGTCCGGCGGTATGTATGTTGCTTCCCACAATCACATTTGAAATGTGTCTTGCTGCACCGGATCGGTTCATTGGGGTATATGGAAGTACATGAGTCACGAAAATATTGGGGCTTGATGTCTTTGGTCTTACTTTCAGATATGACACAATCGCCTCTCCGACATCTTTCAACAAAGGCAGTTCAACGGTTCTACCTGTTTTCGCTTGAATGATATTCAGCATGGATCTGTCCCAGTCCAAATCGTCAAATGTAAGTCCGATGATGTCGGAAATCCTTAAACCGAGCCTCGTGGAAAGGAGGAGCATGGCATATGTGCGCTTACCTATCGGGCCGCTACGATCAACATGGGATTCTATGGCCTTAATTTCGTCCCTTTCATATGTCGATGGCAATCTACTTGTTCTCGTCGAATGCATTAACTCAAAGATATATGTCATATCCTTTATGTCGGGATGCCTTTTAGATACATACCGGTAGAATTGCCTCATGGTGCTAAGACGGCTGCTTTTCGATTCCTCCACATTGAGAAACGCAATGATGTCGGACTCTTCTATCTGGGCAAAAGTGGTCTTTCCATTGACATTTAATGATGTCACAAAGTATGAGAGAAGTCTCTGATAATTCTCGACGGTAATAAGCCGGCAACGTTGTCCTATCTTATAGACAAGGAATTCTTTGCAGACAGCTCCTATTTCGCCGGGTAATGGGGGTTCTGCGACACGTTTGGCATGTTTAGGTATGTTACCGGTTTGGAAAAATGCATCTAATATTCTGATACTTCGCTTATACCGTCTTTGTGCGGACGGAGTAAGTGTTGGAAGTGTCTCAAATAGGAACCGCCTCCCAATCTCACAAGTATAAGCCGTTGCTCCGATCTTTTTAAGGTAAGGCAACACATGGAGTATCCATCGGCGCATGTGGACTTTTACGCAGCCGGGGGAATAGCCTGATTCATCCATTTGTCTTGAACAATTCCGGATGAGTTCATCGAAAGAGGAAATTGAGGTGGTCTTGGCTGTAAATTTTAGAAGTTTATCATTTTAACACATAAATTGTGTCAATAGTTTAATATTATCCAAACATATTATCTTAAAGATAAATTGGTGTGCAATGATATACATGTTCATAGTCAATATTGCTTTGGATAACGTTATACTTTTGATAATATGGACGATGCCTGAGCTGATGAAGTGTCTCAAACTTTTTGATTATCAGGACAGCCCGCTCAAAGAGCGGCAGCTCCATTATACTTCGGTTCTTTCGCTCTTGCGCACCGACAGCACTCCGCGGAGAGGCGGCGAAGACAGGCGTAGTGACCGCGAGGGTCACTGACACAAGAATAAACAACAGTATCTTTTTCATCGTGCAATCGGTGTAAGGGTTCCGGGATTCACAATCAGGCCGGGTGTCGCGCCACCTTCTTCATCGCCGTTGTCTTTGCTGTTGAACTCGAAGGTCTGCTCCCACGGGGTAGAATTGAAGTTGTCCTGCACGACAACGAGGAACTTGTGAGCCTCCGATGAACGGGCGGTGTATGTCAGTCGGAAGGTCTTGCTTTCGAGGAGAACTCGGTCGTTGTTAACCAGCACGGGACCGTCAACGAGTTTGAGAGTACCCTCGCCGTCATACTGGAAGTAGCGAATTGTGTAGAGGGTGTTGGCATAGTTGCCCTCGGGTTTGATCTCAAAGCGCAGTTCTACTGTCTGTCCCTTTGTGATTTTGTCACCGTAGGGCATGACTTCCACCGTAAAGGGATAGGACTGCTGCACGTCGAGGTCATCGGAGCAGGAGGTCAGAGCGAGGATGAGAGTGAAGAGGATTGCCCAAAATCCAAAGAAACGGGCGGTGGTGAGGCGGGGTTCGCCGATTTTGTTGATGATTGTTTTCACGATTTTCAGAGTTTGAGTTTTGTTGATTTTTTCGGATAGAGCGACATTAGGTAGTCGTTCAAATCCTTGTGGTCGGGATAGAGTGCCGACTTGTCCATGACCCTGTCGCCGAACTCTCTTTGGAGTCTGGCGAGTGCTGCGCGACCGGCGGTGTCATTGTCAAGATAGCATTGGATTACAGTGTAATCACCGAGGGCTGGGATTGCCTTCTGGAGATTGGAAACAGAGTTGAGCACGATAGTATCGAGACCGTCGTTATAGCCGAGGCGTTCCGCTGAAAGGAAGTCTATGAAGCCCTCAAACACGTTACACCGGGCGTTGCCGTTGGCAATTAAAGTGATGTGCTTGGGTGGGTAAGAACCCTTAAAGAAAGGATTCCTCAACTCTAAACCATTGGCGTTGTTGGGAAAGCCGACGGCATAGTATCGCTTGCCATGAAGCTCATAGTCAACCTGTACGCAGTAGCGTTGGGCTATCTCTTTCGGTATGCCTCTGTCGGCGAGATAGCGCAGCAGTACCGGCGACTCCAGACGCGACACTTCGATATTCTCAAATGTCGGTTCCTCGACAAACGGCGTTGGCTTATAAGGAATAGCGACCGGGAGCCGCATCTTCTCAGCGATATAATCGGCTTGCTTCAAAAAGTCCGTTTCACCGGACATTTCTCCGGCAAGCGAGAAGATGTCGCCACCCGCGCCCGTTCCGAAGTCAAACCACAGATTTTTCCGTGGATTGACATGGAACGAGGGCTTACGCTCACTTCGGTAGGGGGAGTAAAACCACAGACCTTTGCTGTCGCGTCCGGTGGGCTGATAGCCCAACTGATTCAGGAACTCGACAAGCGAGATTTTCCGGATTTCGTCGATGTTCATAGTCGCATCTTCCGTTTCGGTTTGTCAGGTTCCTGCTCCTGCTTGGGCGGCTCCACCTTTTGGGACTTCTCCATGCCAGATATCTGTCCTGCAATGTATTGGTTCAGCTCCGACATATTGCACGAGCCTGTCAATTCATATGCAAGGTCATAAATGCTACCGTATGCACCGGACTTTGTATCTCGCCAGAGGTTTGTCTCAGTGTTTATTACCATTGTCGGCTCGCCTTTTGGATCATAAGGAGCATTGTAGATGTGGAGATTGCCGTCGGCTGCCACAGGGTGTTCCTGACCGAGAGCCTTCATAAAGTCTATGAGCTTCACCTTCTTTATATCAATGCCTACAACCGTCGGAGGCTGCGGGCAACGCGCCATTATCGAAAGTTCCTTGCCTTGCTCATACTCATTCATATATTTCAATATGAAGTCATGCGGGTCCATATAGAGCGTCGGATTCATTTTCAAGGCGGCAAGGTCGATGATGTCTCCGCTCTGGTCAGTTGCATGGTCATACCAACGGTTTGTATTGGTATCGACCACCAGCATCGGCTCAGGGTCATCACGTTGCGGTGCATAGTAAAGTTTCATATCCTCGAAGGACTTGACAGGCTTCTCTCCGAGAGCCGCCATAAACTCCGTCAGCGGGATATTCCTGACGTCATTCTTTGTGTATCGCATAGGCTATTCGATTATGAATTTGACACCGATACCGTATGTTGTATGGTATATCTGAACATCGCTCCCGAAAGAGAACCGGCCTTTAGCATTGGCGGTCAAGGCGATTTTATCTGAGAGATAAAAATCAGCCTGCAAGGTCAGCCCACCACCATAAATGAAGTTGTCGCCGTCATGGAGCGTAGAACCGTCGGATAAAACCGACTTTCCCCAATTCACTGTTTCGTAACCACCGAGAGCGGATATGCCGCCGTAGAGGTGGAAGGTCTGCGAGTAGTCGCTGAGAAGATGGAGATTGTAGCCGAACTCGCCTGTGAACTGAGCCACCGGGATACGACCTTTCGCACCGTATGGCTTGTAGGTCTGGAGATACTCGCCACCGAAAGACCATGTATTACCGTGGCTTCCTGTAAATACTGAATAGAATACTCCGAAAGAATAGCCGCAGTTACGGGAGTTGCCGGTATAAAAACCGTCTGCCATGTCAGCCTTGATTTCTACCGCAGACATTCCGGGGAGGCATCGCTGGGCCATTGCCCGGCCTCCGAAGAGGCTGAGCATGGCAGCGATTATCATTATCGTTTTTCTCATAGGCTACTGTATGCTTAATTCGTCAATTACGTTGGCTCTCACAACATCCTCGTTCTCGACCACGAAAGACTGGTGTCTGCCGCCTTCCTTTTCGGCGATTTCGATAACGAGCTGCTTGTCATCGGGGATAGTGAATTTCTCCAGAGCGAAGACCGTTCTTTCGGAGGTTTTGCCATGTACGACCGTCACATAATTCTGGGCGCGGAGCGGTTCGAGTACCTGCTCCTGCATAGCAGTTCGCTTGATAACCTTCTTATCCACAATCTTGAAGCTGACATAATCGACATCGAAAGGAATGTTGGAGGTGTTTTTAAGTTCAGTGTGGAAGTAGAGAAGCCCGTTGTTGGCATAGATGGATTTCAGAAGGAACTGGACTCCGAAACGCTTTGAACCGATATGCTTGATTTCGCGTTTGTTCTGCTTGTGGATAGACTTCATAATCAGCTTGACAAGCATGGGGCTTTCACTGCCGAGACGTTCGAGGTAAATTTCCTGTGCGTTGTTCGGTCGGTTCACGGCCTCACCGTCATGCAGAAAGTCGGTCATCTCAATGCTCAGAAGCAGAGGCTCTTTCGCAAATTTGACGTTAAATGTGTAGTAGCTACCGTCTTCGGTGATAACCGACAGGTTGGTTTCCTGCTTGAATGACTTAAAGGCTGACTTGACTCGCAGCACGTTCTTTGCACCGTCGGCGAGACCGGCCACGAGGTTCTCGTTTCCGAGGTCAACGTAAGTAATTTCAGCCGGGAAGATGATGTGGGTGGTCTTGTTGTAGCAGACCTCCAGAGCGTGAGGCGGAATCATGCGGTCGAAGCCTACCTTGCGGGTAAGACCGTCAAACTTGTCGCCGTCGGTGTAATTGGCTCCGTACACGTTCACATCATGTTCGGACATCTGTTCAGTGTCAGAAGACACGTTGTTTTCGGTGTTATTTACTTTGTTTGTCTTGGCAAAAGCCGGGGTTGCCATGCCGATAACGGCAATGGCTGAGAGAATAAATGTTTTCAGTTTCATAAAAATTTACGTTGGATTTAAGTGGTTTTTAATTGTTTTCGGACTGGTAAAGCATTACCCTGTACCCGGATTTAAGATGCACCTTGACAGTGCGCATCTTTTTGGTTAGATACTGGCTTACGCCGTTGATGAGACCGCGACCTACATCGGAGGCAATCTGCGCTCCGGCATCGGTGGAGATATTTATTGAACTGCCCATCGTACTGCCCATGTTGGCACCGATTTCGTGTAGTGCGTCAGATTCCATTGAGTTGGGTATGTTGATACCCTCCTGACCGTCGGAGTCATAGACTTTCAGCTCCACCTCATAGATCGAGCCGTTTGTCTCTATCGAGGTAATCTCAATCTCCAGACGCTCGTCCTGCAATCGGGCGGCTCCTACCACCGTGGTATTCCGGGGAATAAGCCTGTTGCCAATCCACATCGGTTCGGTGGTTCTCAGTTTCACTGACTGCCCGTTGGTGACGGACTGGTTCCCGGCTATGACGGCGGCAATCGTATTCTTGCCGACCGACCGTTTCATGCCCACCGACGTGTTGAAGCCACGTTCATTTGTGGCGGCACTCAGTGTCGATACCACATTACGGGTCACATTCTGTACCGGTTGCACATTCCGTTTCCCTTTCTCATCGGACTGAGGCGGAGCCTGATAATTGCTGTTGCCATTGCCCATATACTGCGCCGCAAGCTGGTACGACCTTTCGAGAAGTTTCATCTCGTCGGGCTGTTGGGCCTGCTGTTGGGCCAGTACGTTCTGAGTTTCAAGCTCGGCAATCCTCGCCTGCAACTCGGCGACCTGCGCCGGCTCGTTGTAATCCGGCACATAGAAATCCTGCAATGAAGCCTGTGCCTGCTGATAGGCGTTAGCCGAGTTCTGGATTTCATCGGGAACAGCCGGTTCCGCAGGCGCGGTCACGGTGTCGAGCTGGAGCGACACGGCATTTATCGCGCTGTCGCTCTGAGCCTTCTCCTTCTGCATATCCTCCTGTTCGTAGGCGGCAATCTTGGTTTTAGGCATCCCCTCGGTTGTGCCGTCGGGCAGTTCAGTGTTGGCTTTGCCTTTTACGGTGTCATCCTCGTCGCTTGGAGCGAATATAAGCCATATACATACGAGGCATGAAAGTGTGAGCAGCGTATAGACCGCCAGTCTTTTCAGTCGCTCACGTTCTGCCGGGGTCTTGGGCGAGAGCTTCGCTTTGAGGTCATCGAGCAGTTTCATGGGCTATTGTGTCTGATTGAATGTTGATACTTTCCATGTACTCCTCGTAAGCCTTTTTCTTACTTTGGATAAATGCGGAGGAATCATGTTCCGTCAGCATTTCTATGAATTGGGAATCCTGCTGATAGGCATGATTTGCTCCCATCCTGTAGCAGGCGTGACCGAAGACGAAGAAGGCAATCAGTACGAATGCCGTGAGAAGCACGGTCACGACCATCAGGCGTTGTTTATGGGGCATATCGTCGCAGACCTTGCGGATTCCGGCTGCAAGTCTCCCTTTCGGACCATGCCACACCTTATTATATAAGGGTGACACGAGATTTTGAATTTTCTGTTTTATACTCATTGGGATAAAGTACGTTTTGTGGTTATCAAATCTTTGTTTTCTAAAATCGTCAGACCCTCGATCATGAAGCCGTTGGGGTTGTCGTCGGAGCGGGAGGTGTTGACGAGCCGACACTGGGTAATCAGGCTGCGCTCCGTGACATTGCTCTGACGGATGATCATCTGCCGGGCGTAGGTTCTTACATTGTAGGGATAGTCGTTGAAGTCAGCGACTATGCTGTCCACCTGCAACACCTGAGTGATGTTTCCGGCGATGATGCGGTTATAGTAACCCTTCTCGACATAATCGGAGTAGTAGTTATAGGCACTCTTGTCGGCCAGTGACATGGCGCGGTTGATGTTGTGTTCAATCGCCGACTTGTCGGGCGACAGAGTGAAGAACAGTTCATGGAAGCGTCGAACGTGTTCACGTGCCTCCGCCGGGCGGTTCTGCTCCACGTCCTGAGACAAGGCAAGCATCAGTGACTTGCCGTTGTCGAGGACATAGATTTTCTCCCGCTGCTTTTCGGCAAAATTCAGCGACAGCACCACCGATCCGATTGCGATGAAGGCGCATAGCGATACCATGACGATGCCGAACAGCCTTATCTGCCGAAAAGAGGTTTCAATATTTTTTAATGACTTAAATTCCATAATTTTAATTGTTGATTCTAAATTGACAGGTATTGGAAGATATGGCTGATTACATCGACCGTCCATCCGTTACCAAGCATACGGTAAATCTGGGTATCACCGCAAGTCCACTCATACCATTCCGGGACAGTCTGCAAGCGGCAGCACTCTTTCGGAGTGAGACGGCGGATTGCTACATCTTCATCATCTTTGACTATCATGCAGACACATTGACCGTTACCGTCATTTCTGGCACGAGCCATCAGACAGGCACTTTTGCCACTTTTTATAGGACGGAACCCGCCACCGAATTTTGAGGAAACGATTGAACCCGATATGATGTGCGGGCTGCTATCCTTTGGTTTACGACTTATAAGCAGATTGTCCTTCTGCACGGTGGTAAGGGAATTGCTTTTTCCGTCAAATCTGAGTTCCGGCTGTTGTTCGTTACGGCCTGTAACCGGGTTAAACCTACCTCTGAACGCCATACATAAATCAGTATATTCAATATTATTCACCACTTGATAATCTTCAAAATCATCAAAGTCAAACAAACTGTAATATTCTGATTCAATGTTTTCCACGTCATCTGCCTCATTTGATTCATATCGTTTTTCAATCAACTTTTGAATCTGGTCCTGCGAGAAATAATACTTTTCATCAACATCTTTTTCAAGAATGTCTTTCAAATATATTCCCCTGTCCACTGGCTGGGGTATGCAGGTATAGACAACGTTGTCAAACAGATTGGCTTCCGTCCTTGTCCTGATATTGGTCCAGTATAGACGGACACGGTTTTGAGCCGATACCAGTGCCGAGTTTATCATCACCGGGAACAGACCTAACTGTTGGCTGATCACATTCTCAAATTCAGTCCGCATCCTTACGTTTTCCAATAGGAATTTCACATCCGGATTATATTTCTTAATGTCGTGTAGAATACGGACATACTCAAAAAAGAGTGCGCTTCGGGGGTCATTGAAATTCAGTTGCTTTCCAGCAAAACTGAATCCCTGGCACGGTGACCCTCCTATCAGAAGGTCTATTGGAGGCAAATCAGAGACCCGAACATCGGTAACACTTCCCAACTGTATGGTGTGGGGAAAATTATGTTGGGTCTGAGCAATGGCATGAATGTCAACTTCTGATGCGTAGTATTGCTTTACTTTGATACCCGCTTCCCGTAATGCTATGGCCCCGCACGACATGCCGTCAAACAATGACAGCACCGTAAGTCCATCATCGCACATAATGGGTAAGGTATCATCTTACTTCAGCAGTTTTCCTGCTCGTCCTGCCACGTTGCCCGCGACACCACCTGCGATGCTGCCGGCCCATGAGCCTCCGGTCATGGCGGTGTTGTTGATGGAGCGGTTATAGCTGCCCATGCCACCTGCCTGAATAATCCACCCCGCAACGGTCGGTATAGTGAAGTAGCCGATTATGCCGATAATCATGAAAATGACATACGCGGTGTTACTTCCGTCGAGGTCAACATTCGGATTATTAGTTAGTTCCGAAATGTCATTCTGAAGCATCAGTACCTGTATTTTCGCCAGTATGGTCGAAAATAGGTCAGCCACAGGCAACCAAAGGTAAGTCTGAATGTATCGGCAAATCCATTGGACGAGAGTGTTCTGGAATCCATCCCACACCGATATTGCAAAGGCTATCGGTCCGAGTATCGCCAACACGACGAGAAAGAATGTCCTTATCGTGTCTATTGTCAGCGATGCGGCTTGGAACAGCATTTCAAGCAACTCCCTGAAAAAGTTTTGGATAGCCTTCTTGACCTTATACATTCCACGCTCGATATACATTCCGGCGGCGGTGCCTACCTCAGTCACTCCGAGTTCGTCAATCTGCCTGTCAAACTCGGCATCATCGACAAGGTAAGCGGTGGATGGATCACGCATCATCTGTTCATATTCCAGACGGTCTTTCTCCTCCCGGTATTTCTTCATGTCGAGCGTCTGCCCTTCGAGCATTGAGGCCGTACCCTGAACGATGGGCGACATTACCGAGTTGATGGTGCCGAGCACCACCGTCGGGAAGAACATAATGCAGAAACCGATGGCAAAGGGACGCAGAAGCGGAAATACATCCACCGGTTCGGCTCTTGACAATGCTTGCCAGATACGGTAGGCAACATAGAACAGGGCACCGAGTCCGGCTATGCCCTGGGCCACTCCCGCCATGTCGCTGCACAGAGGCATCATCTCATCGTAGAGCGACCGGAGTATGGAGTGGAGATTTGAGAAATCAATCGCGCAAAGCATAGGCATTACCAGTATTTTTCAGAGCCGTCGCCATAGAGGTTTACAACCCTCTGGGTGTCCGCCTTCTTCTTGGCTCTGAGGTACGACACGGAGATATTCTTGTTGGTGAAGTATGCCGTCAGGTTCTTCAGACGCTTCATCTCTTTGTAGCAGTCATCGACCACATCCATTCTGTCCTTGTCGGTCATGGAGAGCGTTGTGATGTTAACCACCTGTTTCAGATCTCCAAGTACGCCGTTGGCTTCTTCGAGGATACGGGTGTAGCCGGAGGCGATAGCCGACAACTCCGCGCTTGTGAAGTTAGGATCGGTCAGCATCTTTTTGAAGTTGTTGACGTAGTAGCCTGAAATGTCGCCGAGCATCAGGACTGTCTGCTGCACCTTGCGGGCATCGCGGACGAGGTTATTTACCTGCTGGAGAGCGTCATAATACTTCTTCGCCTGCTGGTAAATCTTTACCGTCTCCTTGAAGTTGTTGACCATATTCGTGGCGGTAGTTGACTCCTGAACGAGTGATTTTGAAGAGTTTACAATGCTCTGGGCGATATTGGACGGGTCGATGACCGTCCACTGGGCGGAAGCCCTGCCCGTGCCTAACAGGAGGCACAGGGCAATGAGGGGGAATAGAAATTTAAGTTGTTTCATTTTCTAATTTTGGATTTTTGTGGTTATCGAATTGAGGTAGCTGCGCCACCTATGATTTTTATGAGTGCGAAAGTGAAAAGCAGTGGCAGTATGAGCAGCACTGCGAGTCCGGCAATCAGTCCGAAAGTGATTGCCATAAGCACCTTCATAATGGTTATTGCAATTTTCATAGCGACAGTATTCTATGGATTAGCAAATGGAATCCTTGGACAACCTCGGTAAAGTAAGGCGCGGCATAATTGACGGCTTTGGCCACTCCGACAAATACTATCGTCAGGATTGCAATGCCGGCGAGGAACAGGATGAATCCGGTCATAACTCCGAGAATTGGATGAAACGCTTTGGGAATTTTCATGTCACACCCTCCTTCCTCTCGTTGGCGAGCATCTTGATGGCAGCTTCGGTGTCGCCACCTAATTGCTTCGCCTTGTTGAGTACCTGAATCTTCTCCGTTTCCTCAGTGGTGTAACAGAGATATTCCTCCGTTGACACCTCCGTGGCATAGACCGCTGACTGTGTGCCTCCAAGTCCAATCCACACCTCTTTATAGAGCCGATTGGGATTGTTCGCCATATTGATACTGAGTATCTGCGACTTCTCCTTGTCGGTCAGACCGAGCAGTTCCTGAATCTGGTCGAATCGGTTCATATACTTGCGCTGGTCGAGCAGGATTTTGCAGTCGGAGTTGTTTATAATTGTCTCCTTTACAATCGGCGACGAAATAATGTCGTCAACCTCCTGCGTTACCACTACCGCCTCGCCAAAGTATTTACGCACAGTCTTATAGAGGTACTTCATATACTCCGCCATGTTAGCCGAAGAAAGAGCCTTCCAAGCCTCCTCACAGATAAGGACTTTTCGGATACCTTTGAGCCTTCGCATCTTGTTGATAAAAGCCTCCATGATGATGATTGTCACCACCGGGAACAACTCTTTGTTATCTTTGATGCTGTCTATTTCAAAGACAATGAAGCGTTTACCGAGCAAGTCGATATTCTCTTTTGAGTTCAGCAGGAAGTCAAATCTACCTCCGTGGTAATACTGCCGCAGTGTAGTCAGGAAGTTGTCAATGTCGAAATCCTGTTTATAGATGGGAATAGGACGCTGTGCCATTTCAGCACGGTAATCATCGCGCATAAACTCATAGAACGAGTTGAAGCATGGAACTATGTCCTTATCCTTGTTCATCTTGTCAAGAAACATCGACAACGCCGAACCCAATTCACCGCTCTCGGTCTTGGTCACCCTGTCGTCCTCTGACTTCCAGAGCGTCAGCAGCAAGGTCTTTATCGAATCCTTCTTCTCCACATCGAAGACTCCGTCGTCCGTGTAGAACGGATTGAAAGAGATTGGGCTGTCCTCGGTGTAGGTGTAATAGACACCATCCTCGCCGTGGGTGCGGTTGTGGATAAGGTTACACAGACCTTCATAGGAGTTGCCGGTATCAATCAACAGAATATGGGTGCCTTGCTCATAATACTGCCTTACAAGGTGGTTGGTAAAGAACGACTTGCCGGAGCCTGACGGACCGAGAATGAACTTGTTGCGGTTGGTAGTGATACCGCGCTTCATCGGTTCATCCGATATGTCAAGGTGTATCGGCTTTCCTGTAAGGCGGTCAACCATTTTGATACCGAAGGGCGACAGGCTACTGCGGTAGTTTGTCTCAGCAGTGAAGAAGCAGACCGCAGGCTCGATGAAAGTGTAGAAACTTTCCTCGGCTGGGAAGTCAGCTTCGTTTCCGGGCATCGCCGCCCAGAACAGTGTCGGGCAGTCGATGGTGTTGTGCCGTGGCATACAACCCATTGTCGCCAACTGGCCGCCGACATCATTCTTGATGCGCCGCAATTCCTCGGTGTCATCGCTCCATGCCATGATGTTGACATGGCAGCGGACGGAGGTCAAACCGTATGAATGTGCCTCGTTGAGATAGCGGTCAATCCACTCTTTGTTAATGGCATTGCTTCGGCTATACCTCGAAAGGCTATTCATATTGCGGGCAGTCTTCTCAAACTTTGCCAAGTTCTCATCGTGGTCATCAATCAGCACATACTGATTGACTATGTGGTTGCAGGGTAACAGCAACCCGATGGGACTTGCAAACGAGAGGCGGCAGTCACTCCGGTCAGTCGATAACCGCTCATAACGGTTATCGGTACTGACCTTTGCGGGGAGATCATCAGTGTCGGATAGTGTATGTAGACAGAGCATCTTGTCGCCAATCCGCATCTGACGTGCATCGAGGTCTATGTCCTCTAAGCAGGTAACATCATCCATTGTCAGCGACATATACTTCTCGATCAATCCGGATTCTTTTTCAGTGCCTACCAGCTCATCATCAGAGAGGCGACGCAGTTTGATATAGCCGGTGTCATTGATGATTCGCTCGAACTGTTCCACTGACTCCATGAACTTGACAACCATCTCGTGATTGAGTTCCTTCGGGGTAATTCGCCCACGGCAGAGAGTGGAGAAGTTGCTCTGCTGACGCGCTCGTTCTTTCGTTGTCTTGGTAAGGAACAGGAAGCACTTGTGGGCGAGGTATGGACGCTCGTTGAAGTGGCATTCAAAAGAACGGTCGAGGAAAGAGAGGTCATCTTTCTGGAGTTCCGGCTGATACTTCTCCGAGCAGAACCAGTCCTGTTTATGCACCACCGAATAGTGCGGAAGCACCTTGATTGCCTTGCACCATGCACCGTGCATGGCTTCATATTCGGCAGAGGTCACGGTGAACAGTTCCGGCAGACTAACCTCGAAGGCAACCGTGATGTCAGCGTCTTTGCTGATTATACAACCGTGTTCCACGGCAAGCAGCGGTAGTTTTGATTCCAGTGTTGTGGCTTTCAGTATATTTCTCATCGTTTTCTACCTTTAATCATTCGGTTAAGGCGGAGACGGTTGATGATGTAGCGCGGATGATATTTCACAGCGGCAAGTTTCATAAGACCGTACTGCCCGTACTTGGCATTGAGGTGGAAGGTGAGCCAGACAAGGACTGAGGCGACAGTAACGCCAAATCCTATGCAGATCCATTGGGACAAGCCGGCGATATACATGATGACGAACACCACGAACAGGGCGAGCAAGCCCCCGGCAAATATGAACAGATACTGCGCCTTCAGACCTTTGTACTCTACACTTCTACCAATACCCTTATTGATAGAATATTCAGCCATTAGAGGAAGAATGAGCGGAGAATGGTAGCGGCTACGATGAGGAAGATGCAGGCCCCGAACCACGAGGCGGCAGTCTTAGTGGTATCGGGATCACCGCTCGACCACTTGGAATAGACCTTGACACCGCCGATGAGACCGACGACAGCGCCGATAGCGTAGATGAGCTTAGTGCCGGGGTCAAAGTAGCTGGTTACCATAGAAGTAGCCTCGTTGATACCACTAAGACCGTTGCCTGCGGCGAAAGCTGCTTGAGACGCGAAAAACAGTGTAACGACTGCTAACGTCGCTTTGCCGATTATTTCTCGGCGGGAAGGAGCGTTGCACCATGCAACAGCTTTGTTGTAAAGATTCTTGAAAAAGTTAAGCATTGTAGTAATAGATTAAGGTTAGATTGGTTAGCGATAAATATTGAAGTCGATACCATCAAATCCAGTAGTTTCAATATCTGCATGAAACACAATTTTCTTAGCAGATTTTTTGTTTTCGGCTTCTTCTGTTTCAGGCTCGAATAGCATCACCGGTAACTGACATTCTATCATCAGTATGCGCTTGCGCACAATTGGGTCAAGAGCAATCCGCTCAATGATTTCTGTACCGGCCATATCGGGAAATGTCCGCTTGGCTACCTCCAGATCATCTTCAGAATCAGATTTTCCTTTGAGGACATTTACCGTCTTTTGCATAGACTCAAAATCAAGTCCCTCTGCTTTTGGAGCAATCACTTCCTGCTCCTCCTCGTCAAGGTCGGATGCTGTAACGGCGGAATGAGTGAATACGTCATCCAGCTTGTCATTCGGCACAATCGCAGGGTGCTCATTAGGTGCTTCATCTGATTCCTCAATGTCGGCAGGGTCAGCATCGCAAAAACGACCCATGACTTTCAGAACCTCAGGCACCGTCTCTTTAACTGCGACCTTTACAATTTTCACGATGTCATTGTCCTCTTCTTCGATGGCATCATCAGATACCTCCGGTTTCTCTTCTTCCTTGACTTTTTTCGGGGACTGGAGAGGTTTCGCCAGAAGCACTCCCACCATAAACACATTGCTCAACAGCAATGCACATAGAAAGAATGTCGTCATCCGAAAAGCTCTTGAAGATTGTCGTCATAGACACCCTTCATAGCTATGGCATTTTCTCGGATATGTTCGGAAATAATTGAGGTGACGTATGATGATAAGGAGACTCCGGGAATGTCCACAGTTTTTATCAGACGTTGGAGTGTTGCATGGAGTCCGGAAGGTATGTAAACCTTCGAGTTAGAACATATCTCCATTGGAGACAGGAACTTTTTAGTGTACTCTTCCTTCTCGGATTTTCCACAAGGAGGCAGCGTGCCTCCTGAAATGACCTGAATGGTCACAGTCGGATTGTTGTTTTTCATTAATAAGATGTTTGGATTATAGCCGTTTCTCTATATTCGCGGCATATTGCTCGAAATGAGCGGCAAGAACATTGTTAACGTATGCCTTGACTGTGCAAAGCCTCTTTTTCTCATAGGATATGATGCGTCTTATCTTCTGCACAAACTCCGGGTCTATCTCCACCGGCTGGAACTTTTCCTGCGACCACATAAAGGTAGGGTCAAGAAGAAACTTCTGACGATAAGCCTCGTCTTCGTCATCGGTCACTTCTTCGACATTACGTTTTGTGCGCTTGGATACTGTTTTTTCTTTTTGTGGTTCAGACTGAGGAGGTGAAGATGTATCATCCTTTGATGGTGATGCTTTTTTCAGACCACCAATACCGGAGGGCTCCTGCCTGAAATCTCTGATGAACTCATCGGGATCAACATCAGAATCATACACTTTTGCCATAGATTCAGAGTTTGAGCAATTTCGTAATTTCATCTGCCAGTTCCGGCAGACGGGTTCCCTTAATCAGAGTCTTGTCGGGAGGCATGACAGTGGAACGGAATACAGCTCTGGGTAAAACTTTCGACCCCTCGCGTCTGAATTTTTTTGTGTCAGGGATACGTGTTTTCATAGTGATGAGTCCATACTCGGCAAATAGAGCTTCGTATTGGTCATACAATTCGGTCCTCTCTCTGGCATCTACAAGATTCCAAAGCAGATACATTTCTTTAACCTGCGATTTGCCGGTGGTAAGCCACTCGTTGATTTTCATCGCGAAAGCCAACGAACTCTGGAGAATGACCCGGTCAGCAGCTATTGGTACAATTACCGAATCCATGCAGTTTAGAATATTGACAACGCCGCGATTATTGATTGTGCCGGGCAGGTCGAAAAAAACAATATCAATGTCATTACCGCCTTCAACAATTTCACGTACTTTCTCCATGGCATCATCCGGAGTTGCCAGTAGCATCGGCCACGGCTGAAGTTTCGTTCGCACGATATTCTCACGGAACGCCTTTTCAAAAGCAGGATTGCAATCGACAAGGTCTTTGTCGCGTTGTCGCATCTCCTCTATGCTGTATTGTGGATAATCGCAGTCCACAACCAGCACCTTCATTCCCTTAATGTAGTAAAAGTAACTTGCCATCACCACAGTCAGGGTTGTCTTGCCTGCTCCTCCCTTTTGGGTGGAAAAGGCAACAAATTTAGGCTCTTTCATTCGATGACGTTTGAAAGATTATCACATCGCATAAAGACCTTGCATATCCAGAATAAATGGCGGGCTCACTTATCTGACAGGCATACGGATTATGCGGTATGCTTCCGTCAGCACGTATGCAGACAGGACGACAACATTTCTATCACCTCACGGTGAAACCTCCCTCGTTGCCATGAGGGGATTATCCTGATACTCTCGCATCAGACACAGCCGATAGCCTGACGGCCATAGGGCTATTGGTACCTATATAGGTAGGTAATTAGGTCGAAAGCAATATTGAGACATTATAAGATAGATAAATCCATTGATAAGTGCATACATCGTTCGATATGAAGTTCCAAACAAACATAAATCCAAAATAAGGTTGAACTCTATGGAAGGATATATGCAGGTACCTTTATAGAAAAACCAATCTCTAAATATATTCAAAGTGCTCTCTGTTGCAATCTGACCAACTACGTGTCTAACGATGTCCATCCGTGTATATCTTCTAAATTTTATCGTGACATGAAGACAGATATTTGAGTCGAATGCTCTGCAAAGATAATAAAAAAGAAGCGGATTTACAAACAGGAAGAGCTTTCAATATTTTGTGCATCAACCATTTGGCGCAGTTTGGCACAGTTTGGCAAGTCCGCTCACTTATTTCCGGCAAAAACTTTAACATTTCCGATTAGAAGATTTTTTGGGGGGACATTCCGCATTTGGCAGTCTCGGAATTTTTTGCTATCTTTATGTCAAGCTTCCACGCTCAACCAGCCCCCATAAGGAGGCCGCACAAGAGAAAGTTGAGGTATAGGCAGTCAAGCGGGCTATGACTTCCGAATCACATCTATTCTCATTAGAATCTGATGTACACGTGTACATAGCAAGGTGTCTTTACAGTCCCTGTAAAGGTTTTGAGGGACTGACCTCAAAACGACCTTGCAAGGTTGGGAATGCTCCGAAGTCGCATTCCCCATAATTCAAACTGCGTTGCCAAGGGCTGAGTGGAAGTGAAACCGTTGAATCAGACATTCAATGGCAGAAAATTTCAACAAAGGAGGGCGACCACCGGTCGCCAACAAGTGCAGCCACTGCGTCAAGGTGCGTTTCGACGACCTCGAATGGGATACATTCATCGGGATGATGGAGAAAGCCAATCAGGAAGTAAAAGCCACTTTTATTAAACAACTGGTATTCTCGCGCCCGTTCCGGGTGCTGACTACAGACCGCTCGCTTGCTGTTTACTGCGCCAAACTCTCAGAATTTTTCGTCCAGTTCCGAACAGTAGGAGTGAATTACGACCTTACGGTTAAGGAATTGAAGTCGGGATTTTCAGAGAAGAAAGCATTGGCGATGCTCTACAAATTGGAGAAAGCCACGCTTGAGATGGCCTCGATTATGCGTGAAGTCAAGATTCTTACAGAAAGATTCGAGACTGAATGGTCGCAAAAATATCAATAGGATCATCGTTATATGGCGCAATAAGCTATAACGGCGAAAAGATAAATGAAGCGAAAGGTCGTATCCTCGCTGCCAACAAGATTATATTACCACCGGACGGTAAGGTCAGTGTAAATGGAATGGTGGAAAACTTCAAGGTATTCATGCCAAAAATGGGGCGCACTAAAAAACCGGTACTCCATATCTCCCTTAATCCCCATCCCGATGATAGACTATCGGACCAAGATTTGGAAGTCATGGCTCGTGAATATCTGGAAAAACTCAGATTCGGGAATCAACCGTGGGTTATGTATAAACATGAAGACATTGACCGCCACCATATTCATATTGTAACAGTCAATGTCAACGAAGAAGGCAAAAGGCTCAATCAGGACTTCCTATATCGCCGAAGCAAGAAAATAACTACCGAACTGGAAGATAAATATAATCTTCATAAAGCGCAGCGTGAAAAAGTATCTCCTGATACTCCGATTACTAAACTTGACCCTTCGGGAGATATCAAACGCCAGGTTGCCAACACCGTTAAACTTGTTGGTATGCGCTGGAAGTTCCAGACATTGGGTGAATATAATGCTATTCTTGGATTATATAATATCCGATGCGAGGAAACCGATGGTAAGGTAAACGGGCGTGAGTATCATGGTTTGGTATATTTTGCACTCAATGACAACGGTGAACCAATTGCTAATCCTTTCAAGGCTTCGAGGCTCGGAAAATTTGCAAGCAGGACAGCTGTCGAAGGTCGCTTCGAGAGAAGCAAGGAAAAAATCAACCTTCATCAGCTAAAACGGAAGGTTGATGAAGCGAAAGCTGAGTCGAGAGACTTGGCGGGTTTTATTGCCAATTTAAAGGAACGTGGAATTGACCTTGTGCTTAGATATACTGACACCGGGCGTATCTATGGAGCTACATTTGTTGACCATGAATCAACAACAGCAGCCAATGGATCAAGACTCGGCAAGGAATATTCAGCAAATGCTATTGAGCAATGGAAGAATAACATTGTTACTGAACAAGCAGTAGAACCACCGACAAGCAATCAAGAAAGAGACACACACTCAGATACCCAAACTCAACACGATACCGGCAATCATCATTCCCCCAATTCTAATAAGACTGTCGAGAGACATTCCCATGATGATTGTTCTGACTCAATTCCAGATCTTGGCGGTCTGTTCAGTATGGGACCGGCATTCAATGCCGAGGAAGAGGCGTTCTATAGGGCTATGCAACGACGCAAAAAGAAGAAGCGTCGCGGACCTAAACTATGAAAACCATTTAACACCAAATTCTAATCTATAATGAGCCAACAGGAAGATGACCTCCGGTCTTTGGCTAAAATAATGGACTTTCTGCGGGCTGTCAGCATCGTTCTCGTAGTGGCTAATATTTATTGGTTTACGAGGGTGGAAGCTGTTGACAGTGGATGGTTCAATGCCACTGCCGCTAAAATATGCGGCAACTTCAACCGCACCTGCGGGTTGTTTCATACAACTTTTGTTTCTAAACTATATGCTCTTTTGCTCCTTGCTATTTCATGTTTCGGCATCAAAGGAGTCAAGAATGAAAAGATAACACCTAAGCATATTGCTATTGCAATCACCACCGGAGCGGTCATGTTCCTGTTGAACTGGTGGATGATTCCGACTCTGAAATTCGCTTACATCCTTACCACCATCATAGGATATTCTTGCCTGCTTATGGGTGGAATATGGATAAGCCGAATGTTGAAAAACAACATGATGGATGACCGTTTCAATGACGAAAATGAATCGTTCCAGCAAGAAACAGAAAAGATGACCAATGAATATTCGGTCAACCTGCCTACAAAATTCTATTATAAGAAGAAATGGCATAGAGGCTGGATAAACGTAGTAAATCCTTTTAGGGCGACAATCGTACTCGGCACTCCCGGCTCCGGAAAGTCTTATGCTGTTATCAATTCATTCATCCGTCAGCAAATTGAGAAGGGTTATTCGCAATATATCTATGATTTTAAGTGGCCTGACCTTTCAACCATTGCATACAACCACTTGCGGCTGTTCCCCAAAGGCTACAAAGGTAAAAAGCCAAAATTCTATGCCATCAATTTTGATGATCCTGAGCGTAGCCATCGCTGTAATCCATTACACCCTGCATTCCTTAATGACATCGCTGATGCTTACGAGAGCAGTTACACAATAATGATGAATCTTAACCGGACATGGGTACAGAAACAGGGTGACTTCTTTGTGGAATCTCCAATCGTGCTATTCGCAGCTATCATTTATTTCCTTAAAATCTACAAGAACGGTATTCATTGCACTTTCCCCCATGCTATTGAATTACTTAACCGCAGATATGAGGACATCTTTCCGATTCTGACATCTTACCCGGAACTCGAAAATTACCTTTCCCCATTCATCGACGCATGGCAAGGTGGCGCAGCAGAGCAGCTTCAAGGACAGATTGCATCAGCAAAGATACCACTGTCGAGGATGATTTCTCCTCAGTTGTATTGGGTGATGACCGGGAATGATTTTACGCTTGACATAAATAATCCCGATGATCCTAAAATCCTCTGTGTCGGAAACAATCCCGACCGTCAAAATATCTATGGAGCGGCACTGGGACTATACAATTCAAGAATCGTAAAAATCATCAATAAAAAAGGTAAACTCAAATCAGGAGTGATTATAGATGAGTTACCGACCATTTACTTTAAGGGGCTTGACAATCTCATAGCAACTGCGCGAAGCAACAAGGTTGCAGTCTGCCTCGGCTTTCAGGACTTTTCACAGCTTGAACGAGATTATGGCAAGCCGGAAGCAGCAGTAGTAATGAATACAGTCGGTAACATATTCTCCGGACAGGTTGTAGGAAATACTGCAAAAACGCTCTCAGACCGATTCGGAAAAGTATTGCAAAAAACGACAATCTATGAGCATCAACCGTCAGGATGTCAGTCATTCATTCAACACTCAGATGGATGCTCTTATTCCGCCGAGTAAAATCTCGACACTAACACAGGGTATGTTCGTGGGAGCGGTCTGCGATAATATTGACGAGCGCATCAAGCAAAAAATCTTCCATGCCGAGATTGACATTGACGGCAAACAAGTGGCAGCAGAGGAAAGCAAGTATCAACCGATTCCGATTCTCACCGACTTTGAGGACAATACTCCTGAACGATTCAAAATGAGAACCGAAATTCAGCGCAACTACGAACAGGTAAAAGCCGACGTAAAACAGATTGTTGAGGATGAGAAAATGCGCATTGCCGCAGACCCGAACCTTCGCCACTTACTTAAAATGACCTAAATCTTAATACCAATGAAAGAAATACACGACTTTACATCAAGATATGACCTTGATTATTTCATGGGAGACTATTGGATTTCTTGTTACCAACAAGTTCATACTTGACCCGAGACACATCAGATAGTACAAAATGTATTAGATGCCGAAAATGCTTTTTATGAGCAGCGTCTGGCGGGCAAACTTGTCCCTGAAGCATTGGAGATAGCAGAAGAAACACTTTTTCAAAATGTCGGGCTGTCTCAATACGACATCGTTACTGGAAATTCTTATGGTGAATTACAGTGATAATTTTTGAGCTTGATTCGGAGCAAGCTATGGAATACTGGACTATTCGGGTTTTAACTGAAATTCCCGACCTCTTTGAGGAGTTCGACGCGAGTGTAATAGGCATTGACCGACTCGAACTTGATACTAACTATAATGCGGTTGTGGGGCGCATTGTTAATTTCATGAGCGATAATGGCGTACAATAGACTTCAGACGATGCGCGACAACATCGAGGCTATACGTATGGCGTTTAGCCTCGGTGTCAAAGGGCGCGGAGCGCAGACTGCCGAGGAAATTGCAGTGCTGCGCAAGTATGCCGGATTCGGTGGCTGAAATGTATCCTGAATGATGCCAACGAGCTGGCTGATGCAGCCAAGTGGAGCAAGTCTGACATTGAGCTGTTCGCCCCGACCGTGGAACTGCGTCGGCTCATTCATGATTACAGCAACAATGACAGGGAGTTCAAGGACTATATGGATTCGCTGAAAGCATCTGTGCTGACGGCGTTCTATACCGACAACCGCATTGTGGATGCCATTTCCGATGCGCTGAAATACTCCGGTGTTGAGATAAAGAGTTTTCTTGAACCGTCTGCCGGGCAGGGTGCGTTCATCGACTCTTTTCTGCGTAATGACAGATACCCCGGTGCTGAAGTCCTTGCATACGAAAAGGATTTGCTCACGGGTAAAA
>PDYJ01002315.1_pt1 | contig 70729 bp, 87 predicted proteins | sample 1430841 | NCBI WGS metagenome assembly PDYJ01 (sample SAMN07237672, study PRJNA390542) | Gut metagenome, whole genome shotgun sequencing project. | isolation source: fecal pellets | host: Mus musculus | place: USA: New York, NY | collected 2016-10
GTCACTACTTGCCTTTTAATTAACGGAAATGGGCGTGATCTAGCTTTCATTAAGGACAAATCTATTGATGGAATTGTAACCGATCATCCTTATGATTTATCCAAATCATTGACAGGTGGTAATCGGAAGTTTGCTCAATATGAGCTTTTTAGGTACACCGAAAAAGACTTTAAAGAGAGATGAGAGTGCTAAAAGATGGTGCTTTTTGTATTGAATTTTTACCGGAAGAAAACGAAGTAAACTATCAATACCTATATGAAATCAAACAGATGGCAGTTCAAAATGGCTTCAAATATTTTGCTAAAGTACCATGGGTAAAAGGAAATTTTGTATCGAATACAGGAAGAAAAGCACACAATACAGAAGATGTTATGATCTTTTCTAAAGGTGAACCTAGGAGTTTAAAACTGGATGCAAAGAAGAATATTCAACTCGCTACAGAACATGGAATTGATGTAAAAGGCTTATCCTCTTATCAAGTAAAAGATGTACTTTTGGCGAATGGATTAGATGTTTTTTACATGAAAGGAACATCGGGAATGCTTCCTAAAGCGTTCGATTTCCAACCAAAAAATAGCAAGGAGAAGGTCATGGAAGCAGAAAAACCGATTGAATTGTTGGAATCCATTATCGAATATATTTCACTTCCAGATGAACTTTTGCTCGATCAATTTGGCGGTTCTGGAAACTTTGCAATTGCTTGTGCCAATACGAAAAGGAACTCGATTGTGATTGAAAAGTCGGAAGAAATGTTCGCTAAAATGAAAGAGAATGTGGAAGAAAATCTACAGAAAACAGACGGGGAAATGGATGTTTTTTATGAAAATTTTGAGTCAGAAAACACGATAGAGGAGGATGATTATGAATATGATTTTTGAAAAAATCTATCAGTATTTTACCATTTTAGATGGAGAATTTCTGTGTAAAATCATTTTCGGATTTCTCTTTTTGTTCATGATTTTCGTTTTTGTTTTCTTATTTCTCTTTTTATTTATGATTTTTCTTCTCATTTCATCAAGAGCAAAAGGAGAAGGAACAAGGTAATATCCGATCGCTTTGTTGAAGAAAAAAAGAAAGGAGAAAGCAGGATGCAGGAGAGAAAAAACTTACTTATACTTGGTTCATTTCTTATCAGAAATGAGCCTAAAAATTGGAAATTCAAGGATTTGAATTTCTACGATAAAGGGTCTTAGGGGTCTCCCCTAACAAGCGAAAAGGTGTGTATCCACACCATGCTTGCTATATATAAAGGCGTCAACGTTGCATACATAGAGAGGGGTGAAAAAATTGGAATTTCAGAGGATGCGATTTTCAGATGTTCAAAATCAGTTTGGGCTGTCTGATTGGCAGATGAAATGGATAAAAGAGAAGTGTAATCGGAGTCATCGTGCCGATCGTTGGCTCTGTTACAGAACAAATATGGATGGGGAAAAAGAACTTTGGATGTATTTAGAAGGTGTGAAGTGGGTCGAGGAAGTATACTTGAATTTTGACGTGCCTTATAAGACTGCTGAAATCGAATTTGTGAAAAGGAATATCAAAAGATTGGAGCAGGAATTGAAAATAGGAAAAGAACGGGTTGCTTATCGGAATATGTATACCAAAGAGTTGATGCTTTATTTTGGAAAATCATCAAGAAGCATTTATTCGGCAGTTCGTAAATTGAAACGAAGTATTCCCGATGCCGTTTTATTAGTGAAAAAGAAAACCATTGTATCAGCGGAAGGTGTGAAGTGGATCGAGCAAAATGTTTATAAAGAAAAATACATTGAAAATTTGTATGACTATAAACGGTTATTACAGGAGATAAAAAGAGGACTATGGCAAGAAGAATATTAGAGGACAAAAAAAAAGAGAGTGAATGTTTTTCTCAATGAGAATGAGCGATTGTTGTTAAAAGAAAAATGGAGAAATACGGATTTCAAAATCTTTCGGATTATTTGAGAGCGGTAGGAATCTATGAAAATATTTATGTAGAAGATTTGCACGGAAAAGTCGAAGTCAATGAATGTGTGAATCGGCTGGTTGAGAAGATTGATCGGTTTAGTTTGGAGCAAGAAAAAATCATGATGCGAACCGATTTATCGAATTTGGATAAGGAACAATTAAGAAAGCAGAATCAAGAAATAGCAGATTTGATTTCCGAATTGATTCGTTTGATAAATCAAGTATTATGGGTTTCGGCTCGTAAAGTTTATAGCAATCCAGAAGTTTATGCAAAACAAGAAAAATTGTTTGAAGATTAGAAAGAGGGGAAATTATGCCGTATACAAAAAGAATTGTCATTCATGCCGGACAAAACGGGAATGGATTATCACAATGTTTGAATTATATCGAAAACGAAGAGAAAACCGATCATGGACTTTTGAAAAGTGCTTATAATTGTAATCTTCGTTTTGCGGAACAAGAAATGGTTGCTGTTCAATCTAAATTCATAATGAGCAAGATGAAAGGGTGGCTTATCATGTCGTTCAGTCTTTTGACATTCGTGATAACATCACGCCTGAAATGGCAAACGAAATTGGATTGAAACTTTGTAAAGAAATCTATACAGATTATCAATGTGTCGTATGCACGCACGTCGATCGGGGACACCTTCATAATCACATCATAATCAATGCTACAAATTTAAGTGGGAGAAAATTAGAAGATCGTCTTGCAAATAAAAAGGAAGGCTTATATGGATTGCGTGAATCAAGCGACCGCATCGCTAAATCATATGGATGCCATGTCATGGATGAAATGAAAGCAATCGGACGCTTTAAAGGAAAAAATTATGAAGGGAAAATGAATCTAGTTATGAAAAATTGACCGTATCTTGGAAGTCGATTATTATTGACAAAATCGAAAAGGTAAAAGCAGAAACGAATAGCTTGGATGAATTGCTTGAAAACTTGGCTCTTGAAGGATATGAAATCAAACGTGGAAAGTATATTAAAGTGAAGCCATTTGGAAAAGATCGCTTTACCAGTTTGAAAGAATTAGGTGAAGAATATGGCGAAGATGCACTTCGGCAGTTTTATCGTGAAAAAACGAGAAACGGCGTTGATTATCAATTTGACTTTGAAAAAATTCCTGAAATTCAAGGTGCATTCGTTTCGATTAAAGAATCCGCCACTAACTCCATGATCGCAATTAAAAATTCGACTATGAATTTGGCAGAACGTGATTACTGTCCGAAATTTTTATAACAACAGATACAAAGAGAAGAAACGGTACAACCAGTTGATTAAAGAACTAGATTTTTTAAATGCTGAAGAAATCTATTCGTATGAAGATTTGCAAAATCGGATCAAAGAAACGTTATCCGAATTGGAAGAAAGAGAAGCAAGTTATGAAAAGCAAAAATCATTGACAACGGAATTTTTAAAAAAATGAACCGCTTGCAAAGGATTATCTTGAAACGTACAACGAATATAAAATCTATGAAGAACAGGTGCAGTTGCATGGCACAGAAAAAGTAGAACCTACGGAAGCAGTTTTAAAGCATTTACAAGTGAGTGAAGAACTTGGAAATCCTGAATTGAGCGAAGTGAGAGAATTTCTTTCAGCTTGCACAAAAGAAAAACGAGAAGCGAATAAACAGTATGCTTATATCACCTATCTAAAAAGTCGTATGACTGAATTGGAACGCATTCGTGGGAAGTCTTTGGAGTTGAACGGATATATCAAAGGTATGTCATTTAGTAGCAATATGATTGATGAATCCAGAAGCACGGATACTCAATATTGCGTCAAACTGCCTTATACAAAACAATATGTTTATCTGAAATAAAAAGCTAGTGGCTTGGAGCAATTTTGAAAAACGTGCTGTCATGTATCTGGTCGATGATAAGTTCTACGTTATTTACGATGAAAACGACAAAAAAATAGATAGTGTTTCCGGTGAACAGTTAGAAATAATTTCTAAAGAAGGAAGAGAACAAGTGAAAGAATATTATTCAACACTGAATACGGAGAGTGAGAAATGAGAAGAAAAATTATAATGTGCATCCTTTATTTAACATTGATCGGATCACTGATCCCGCTTATTCTTTTCACTTTAAAATATTTGGAAAGAAACGGAATTGATGACAAGGTGGAAAAGACCGTGGAGACGATCGAGGTTGATGATCGTTCTTCGATTCAAAAAGCATTTGAAGAAATCTGGGCAATCAATAAGGACGTGGTTGCCTTTCTTTATTTTCCGAATACCGATACATCTTTTCCTGTTTTGCAAACGTCCGATAATGATTTTTATTTAGATAAAAACTTGTATAAAAAATATGATGAGCAAGGTTCGATATTTATGGATTATCGTTCTAATCCAGATTTTACCTCGTTCAATACTTTTGTGTACGGACATAGTGTGTTTGGGGGAAACGGGAAATTCTCATTTTTGAAAAAATATATGGATGAATCATACTTTTTGAAAAATCCATCTTTTCAAGTCATCACTCCGAATACGGTTTATCAAGCAGATATTTTTTCGGCTTATCTGGAAAAAGCCTTTTCGACTTCCAATCAGCCTGATATTCAAAATAGGGAAAGTTTGAACATCTACTTTGATGAAGTCAAAGCAAAGAGTTTTTATCCAACCAATACAGAGATTTCAGAAAATGACAACATGATAACTTTATATACATGTGCTGATGTAGGCGGTTCGCTTTCTTCTTTTTTGAACGGCACCGATCGTTATTTTGTTCATGCAGTTTTAAAGGAAATAGAAAGCTGAAAAATAATAAAACCGGTTGTATTTCTACCTGTTTTTGTATAAGATAAAGTCAAGATGAAAAAGTTTAAAGGAGAAAGACTATGAACAACGAAAAAACAAAAAACAACTTTCCGAAGATGATCTGATTCGTCCATGCACAGAAGATATTTGGTCGTTTCCATATATCGAAGAAGATAATGCAGAAAATAGAGAAGCTGTCCAGAAAATCTTAAAACGACAGAAACACGACGAGGTGCAAACGGAATTGGAACGGCTTGCTGGTGGGTATGAATTTGTTTTTGGACTGGACAACTGGTTTGTGAATGCCGTGGCTAAAAGCGACTTGCCAAACGATCAAGAAATCATTATTTTAAAAGATGTCAAATTCAAAGGAAACGAAGTTTATTTTGAATCAAAGGAAGACCTCAAAAAAGCAATCAAAGAAATTGGTGAAGAAAGAATTTTGAAAGATTATTTCGGAATTGAATTGAACAATGCCTGAGCAAATCGAAGCAAATGAAGAGAGATTGAATCATATCATCGACAATCTTTGGTCTTACGAGACGTTTTGCTATATCCTGATGGACGAATGCGATCATGAATGCTTCACGTGTCCATTTGATGACAGAAGTGTTTTTTCTGAATCAAGAAAGGGACTTATTGAATGGCTTCGAGGGAAAAGTTTTAAAGAAGCTAAAGAAATCGCCCAAAAGGCGATAAAAGAAAGCAAGTAAAAATTGGATAGCTCTTATGATTAAAACACACTCTGTCACAGGACAGGGTGTGTTTTTTCTAATTTGTATATTAGTATGACGTATTTAGTATGACGTAATCTGTTTTTATGTAGTCGATCTGTTCCAACCATTTTAGAAAAGTCTTTGAACGATCCCATGATTTGGCTGGGCGTTTTCCAGTCAGAACCGTATATTTGTGATATAGGTCTTTGAGAGCTACGTTTCTAAAGTCTACGTTCGTTTCTGTTTCTTTGCCATTTCCGTAACAGACCGGAATAATACTTATGTCTGCTTCGATGCCGTTCTCATTCATACCAAAAGCAGTCAGTGAAGGACTACTGCCTCTTACAAAAAAGATACCTTCCTGAGTTTCTTCCAGATCTTTTATGATGTCTTCTACTTCATAGTTTTTTCTTTGTGAAATGTCCACTGTTTTAATTTTTAACGTTTCCATATTTTTTCTCCTTTTTTTAACTATACTACAGGATTTACAACATCCGCAATACTCTAGTGTTTTACCTGATTTTGCTATATTGAAAAACAATAAAAACCGTTTTAAATATTGCCAAAATAGGCGACTTTTTTTGAAAAAACTTGTGTTACTACACATTATGTAGTATAATAAAGACAGATAGAAAAGGATAAAAAATCCTAAAGGAGAACAACAAAACAACAAAATGACAAAATACATCGTGACTGAAACATATCCGTGGTCACCATCAAAATTCCAAACTAGAATTTCCGGAAATAAGTTGTATGACACAAAAAAAGAAGCATACAATGAAATTCGTCAATTGGTTCGTGAAGAATTTGACGAAGAAGAACTTCCAGTTGTTTGTTCCTTTTACTACGAACCGCCCTATAAACGGTTTGTCTATGAACTGGATGGAAAGGTAGAAGTTATATATCGCATCTGCCCTGTACAATTTGATTAAAAATCACCCTGATGAGTCTTGGAAGATTAAGACGAAACACAAGCAAACAGCTTGTGTCGGTGATAAAAGAATCATCAAGGAGAACAACACTATGAAATACTACAGCACACTGAGACCATTATTTATTGGTTGTACGCCTAAACCAGAAGGAAACGACAGGATCATTAACTACGATGAACCTAAATTCATTGATTCGATCGGTCGGGTAGCATTTGGTTATTTTGAAACAGATAAAAAAATCGAATACTCAAACTTCGATTTGATCCCTGAAATGCAAGTATGGACTGTGACTTATAGAGTTATGAAAAATGGAGAACTCAAATATAAAATTCGTAAAGACAATTTAGATTTTCTTCCTGAACCTAAAACTAGGGGAGTGAAAGAAATCTCGTTTCTTTCGGAAACGGAAGCAAACAAATTTATCGAACAATTGAAAAAAGAAAATTGCTAAAAGGAGAATAACATCATGACTACTACATTTACTGAAAAAGAAATAGAATCCATCAAATCTACTTATCAATCTGAATTGGAAAAATACAATTCATTAAAAAAAGAAATTTAATGAAGATACAATATTAGTCGCTAAAACAAGCGACTTTTTTCTTTACAAAAAGTTTGCAGTACTACACATTATGTAGTATAATGAAGGTAGATAAAAGGTAAACACCTTGGAGGAGAACAAAATATGACAACAAAATTTTTAGATTATTTGAAGAGCCTGAGAGATTATCATTCCGATAAAGCCGCAGAAATATGTGAGAAAAAATTACCAAACGAATACAATTTATGCGATATTGAAGATGTTCAAGCACAAATATTAACGTATCTTATTCGTAAAATAGAAGAAGATAGCATAGAATACATTTCAGTAAACAAAGAAAAATTGATAAAAATCATTGATAGCATGTATGCAACAGGTGGAATGTGCAATATCGGATGTTGTTTGGATGAAGATAAACCATGTGAGATTTGCCCATTCCATGAAAGAGATTTGGATACATACAAAAAGAACGTGATCACTTTTCTAACGAATGACGAATTTTAGAAAGAGAGATAGACACCTATGAATTTTTGGCAAATCAAGGGAAAATACGGAATAAATAAAACCGATCAGAAAAAAGTGGAAGAAATCAAGAAAAGTATTTTAGAAAAAGGGTGGATTGGATGCCCGATCCTTATCAATGGTGACGAATTATTAACAGGATCTCATAGACTGGAAGCCTTGAAACAGCTTAACGATTACGAAGGCGACAAAGAAATTGAAGATCGGATTTCAGACATTTTAGATAATGACGATATTGCAGAAGACGTGACCGATATTGTAGAGGCAAACTTTCAAAAGTTTTACGAAGAAAATGGATACTATCCAGACATTGAATACGATCAAATCGGATGGATGCTTGAAGGATCATGGGTCGAAGAATATGAAGAGGAAATAGGTGAATGGTAAAAGCGATTAGAAAATGTGCGGAGTGTGGGCAAATCTATACTCCTGTTGTCAAAGATCCGTCACTGTCGTATCTTTGCCCAACTTGTGCTAGTAAAAGGCGTGATAATGCAGTATATCAAGATAAAATTTGCGAAAAATGCGGAAAACCATTTGTAGGCTTTCCAAGTTCTAAGTATTGCGATAAATGTGTTTATTACGCAAAAGCAGACGCAAAAAAGCGTTATCAAACGAATAAGGACAATCGGCGACCGCTTGGAACGATAGATACTTGTCAACGTTGCGGGAAAGAGTATGTTGTAAAAGGGGGATTGCAAAAGTATTGTCCAGATTGTGCAAAACAAGCCAATCTGGAAAAGCAAAGAGAAAGAAAGAAAAGTCAACGTGAGCGAAAAAAACGTGCCGAAGCGAAAAAAATCGCTTCTCAAAATCGCATTAAGGTTTGTGTGTATTGCGGAAAAGAATTTAACAACGCTGTTTCGGGCAATCTTTGTAGTGAGGAATGTAGAAAAAAACAGGCAAATCTTACCCATCTTCGATGCTTGCATAAGAAAGGGAAAGTGTCGAATGAGCGTATGAGTCAAGCAGAAAGAGAACAACAAAAAGAATGGCAAAAAAACATTTTAAAGAGTCGCTAAAATGGGCGACTTTTTTTTGAAAAAAACTTGTAATACTACATAATATGTAGTACAATAAAGACAGATAAAAGGTAAACACCTTGGAGGAGAACAACATGAAAAAAATAATTAACGGAAAAATGTATAACACTGAAACTGCAAAAAAGCTTGGAGAGTATTGGAATGGCAAGGATTACAGAAGTTTCGGTTTCTGTACAGAAACGCTTTATCTGAAAAAAACAGGGGAGTATTTCTTACACGGAAAAGGCGGAGCAATGAGCAAATATTGTTCTTATTATGGAAATATGTATTGTGATGGTGAAGCGATCACGCCTTTCACCAAAGTAGAAGCAAAAGAATGGGCAGAAGATCATCTGGACGCCGATGAATACGAGGAGATTTTCGGAAAAGTTGAAGAGTAGAAATCACCCTGACGAGTCTTGGAAGATTAAGACGAAACACAAGCAAACCGCTTGTGTCGGTGATGGAAAGCACCAAGGAGAACAGCAACATGGGAAAAGACGCATTAGAAGAATTGGGCTTCTCTAAAAGCCGTGATAACAAATCAGATGTCTGGAAGAAAGGAAAAAAAAGAAAGAGAATTATTACAAGAAACCAAAAGAGCGAATGGTTCGTTATGTTAGAAACATATTCAGTCGGAAATTTAGAGTGGTTTTGTGATTCTTTCAAAAACGAAGAAATCCTTGCCATTGCGTCAATTATCAATCATGAGGAGAACAACTATGAAAAGAGAAGATGCAATTGAACGTATTAAAAAATTGATGGCGATTACTCATGAATCTGGAGCAACGGATTCAGAAGTTTTTACAGCTATTACAATGGCGGACAAACTAAGAATCAAATACAAGATTGAAAAAAATGAGATCCCGTCAAATTCGGATTCGGATGAAATTGAAGAAAGCGAACCACTTGAAGTTAAGTACGGATACTATGTTTATCCAATCTTGACTTTGGCAAAACATTTCCGATGCAATACTCTAAGAGTTGGACGTTTGAACGGAAGCGATGTATTGCTTTATGCTTGTGGATTCAAAGAAGATGTTGAACTTTTTATTCCTGTGGCAAAGGCGATGATAAAATATCTGGATCAAACCTTATTTGACAAATCTACACAATATCCATCCAAAAAGCAGAAATACAGCTATTTGATAGGATTTGCCGACGGTCTTAGAAGTGCTTTAGAAGAATCTTTAAAGGAATTGAATTTAGAAAAAAAGTATGAATTAGCGGTCGTTGGAGTACCAGCGGTTGTGGAAGAATTTTCCCTAAAGAATGCGACTCGTGCATCAATGACAAACTGGGACGACATAGATTATTTCACGTACGCCATGGGTTACACCGAAGGATTAAATTATAAAATTTGAAAAGGAGAAAAAAGTGAGGATAAACCAGATACGGAACAGGGAAGTAGACGTAACATTAACATCTGACGAACTTGTTGCGATAAACAACATGTTGTATGAGCGGAGCGAGAAAGAGCCGTTGAAATCAACGATGCACAGCTTTGCGGCAGAGGTAATAACGGCTATGAACTTGTGCCAATATGGGCATCTTGATAGTTTTGCAGTCACTCAGATTTTCAAACATCAGATGAAGGCTGGAAACGTGAGTAAGGCAAGGCTTGAAAAGATTATAAACCTTTTGGAGGAGATAAAACAATGAATAACAAATACAAATATTTACTCGAACAGATCGACGACAAAATTCAGTTAGAAACGCTGCTAGAACAACGCTTTCAGAAAGACGACTATATTAGAGGCTACTTCGGTGGTCGTGTCGATGCCTTGAAGATGGTAAAGTTTTGGATCGAACCGGAAGGGGCAGAAAACAAAGGAAAGGAGAAAGAAAAATGCAAAAAGGAAAGTACATTAGTAGAATTGACATGAGTATTGAAGAATTTGTTTCTTCGTACTCTGGCTTCATTGGATGTGTTTATCCACGTGGGGAAGAGTCGTATTTTATTGGCTCAGGTGCGGAATGTGATTTATATGAAATCCGATTAAAAAACGGATGTTTGTATTGTGCTGACACAATGGACGAATTGGCACGATCTGGATTCCCGCACATTGCGGAAGAATACGATCACGATGCCTACGAAGCAGCAATTGAAAGGTTTAATGCTTCCGCCGGGATGGATGATCGCCCGTGTGTTCCATTGCCAGAGCATTTTAGATTAGATAAAGAATCTATTCCCGACGTAGAATGGAATTTAGATTTGGAGGAAGAATATGAAAATTAAATACAGTTTATACTTGAAATTGTATAAGGTTGCTGAAAGATGCAATACTTATGGCGATTTCCAAAAGCACTTTTCAGATAAGAAGCGAAAAGAGGATGGCATTACAGAAGAAATGCTATCGGAAGTTTGGCAGACAGTTAAATCATCGCCTGCCGATTTCTGTGGTTCAAACAAAACTGTTGACCTTGAAAAGTTAGGAAAAAAACTTGGAATCAACGATAGAACCATCAAAAACTGGGTTTGGGATAGAAAGCATATCCCGGATTCTATTCGACTTTTCTTAGGATATATTTTCTTGATAGATGAAGAAATCAAGAAAAATTAAAAGAAAAAAGGTTTGCATTACTACACATTGTGTAGTATAATGGAGACGGATAAAAGGTAAGACCTTGGGGAGAACAACAACATGGAAAAAGCAATTTACAAAGTAGTTTCAATGCGTTATGGAACTGAACACGGCTTTTATAACTTTGTAAACGAAAAATACGAAGAAGAATTTAGCAACTTTGAGGATGCCAAAGAAGTTTACAACGACTGTATTGAACAGGCAAAATCGAGCGATAACTATGCTTATCTGCGGGGGGACTACCCGTATGATTGCATTTCATTATCAAAAGATGGTGAAATCATCAAACAAATTGATTACGAAATCGAAGATTCTCAATATCGGGACATGCCCGAAATTTCTGAGGATGAAGAAGTGGAATGGACATTAGATGAAATCCGTGATCTTGAACAACAAAGTCTTGAAGAATATGAGGATTGAATCAACAGCTTTGAATAAGTGAATAGAAAAAGGAACTCAGTTCCTTTTTCTTATGAACAAGAATGGTGCTATAATAATTTAAGTGGTCTACAAAAACAAGCCACTTGATGGAGAGGAGACACTTATGAGCATGATTGATGAGATTTACGGCGGAACAGTAGGAACACAGATGGCAAGCAACAAGCCTGTTTTTGAACTGATTCATGTAAACGATATTCGTCCAAATAAATTGAACTTCTTCCATATTTACGATGAGGAAGTCCAAGCGTTAGCAAACGAAATTGAGCGGGAAAATGTTAATAACGGGCGTGTCTACTATCAAGAAGACAGCGACGGAAAACACTATACTCTGATCGGTGGTGAAACACGTTATAGAGCTTTGCTTCTTTTGTACAATGAAGGTCGCCATGATGGCATGTTCCCGATGTATATTGTACGAAAACCGGAAAGTGAAGTTGAAGAACTCTCGATGATTATGGGTGACAACCATCAACGTTATTTGTCCGAAGAGGATAAAAGAGTCATTATTCAAAATTACGAGAAGGTTTACGAGCATTACAAACAAAAGGACAAAGAGCTGGATCGTCAAATAAAATCTGCCGAAAATCCGTTGCAAGCTGAGCTTTTGGAAGAAAAAAGGTGCATCCAAAAAGGTACTTCAAAAAGAGATTGGATCGCCACGAAAACCAATTTTATCAATCGGGATGGAACAAACATTTCTGGGCGACAAGTTCAAAAGTATTTGACGGGCGAATTTTCCGGAAAAGAGCAGAAAAAAGAACCCGCAAAGAAGCCAAAAGAAAAAGCTACTTCGGAATCGACGAATGCGATCAAAGAAGTGCTAAAAGCCGTAAAACAGCATCTGGTTGATGTGACGGACGCAGGAATCAACATTACTGAAAAAAAGCTCACAATCACGTATGCGAATATATACGATCTGGATCGTATCTTGGGAGCTTTGAAAGATGATGAAGAATTGAATCATATTACTTCATCGTTTATTCGAGCGGAAAGGTCAAAGTGATGGAAAAGATAAAACAATGCCTTTCCTACGCAGTGAAGTTATTGCCCTATGGATTTATGCTTTTGATAGCGATGTTTATCGGCTATTGGGCTAAAAACTGGATTGAATTGATTTTGGGAATGCTTTTGTTCGATATGATTATCATTTGCTATGAACTAAAGTTTTCTAAACAACAAAAATATGAAGAAAGTGAGGAAAAATGACAATCGTTGACACTTTGGATGTAGTTTGTGAAGTAATAAAAGAATCATCCACACATGAAATTAGCAATTGGAAAAAGAACATGTATTTTGGTTACGATCAAGAAATCATAATTCGTAATCCAAAAAAATATCTTGTATTGGTAATAAGAAGTGCTTTTGAAAGAACTCTTCATGTTGGGTTTGATCGAGCGGTGCTTGATGCGAAAGAAAAAACACTGATTTTATCTAAAAACGATGCAAATTGTCGAAAGGTGACTGATCGAATCCATGTTGATCAGTATGACAGTCTCTATTTTTTAGAGGTATCTTGTATTGCTGATAAAAATTGAAACCGTAAAATAGGAAGGAAATTAAAATGAGTTTTTCAAAAACTGTACGAAAAAAGGTGTACGATAAATTCGGTGGACGTTGTGCTTATTGCGGTGAAAAAATTGAATTGAAAGATATGCAAGTCGATCATGTCAAATCTATTCGTCAAGGTGGAACAGATGATTTTGACAATTTGTTTCCTAGCTGTCGATCATGCAATCATTACAAGAGATCAATGGACTTGGAAGGATTTAGAGAGTATTTAAAAACATTGCATGAACGAATCGCTAAGAATTACATCGTGAAAGTAGGTATGAATTATGGAATGGTTGATTTAAAACCATTCGATGGAACTTTCTATTTTGAATTTTTCAACGCTACAAAGTAGAAACAAAATTAAAAAATGGGGAATAAAGGATGTAAAAAATAAGGAGAAAAAGGGAGTTTCCTCTCATGATGAATCATGTATATCCGCTCCGAAAATTGTATGAACAAGGTAATCATGACTGGGCGTATTTCGACGAATTTGGAATTGAAAACTTTTGGGGAATCGAAAGTCGTTAATTTCGATTTAGCTGTGAAAGAAAAAGAAACATTGTTTGTAGCCTGCACCGCATGGAACAAGACCGCTGAAATGTTGTGCAAATACACTGACAAAGGATCGCATATCTTGGTGGAAGGAAAGTTAGCTAAAAACGAATATGTCAATAAGAATGGAAACAAAATTCAGAAAATGTTTATTCATGTAGAGAGAATAGAATTTTTGAGTTTTAAAAACAAGGGAACGCAGGATGAATAAAAACACCTGTGTTCCTTTGGAACTTGTAAAGCAATATTCTCGAAAATACACGAATTGCTGGGAAAAAATCGACTATGAGAAATCTGGTTTCAACGAAGAATATCCAGCAATAAAATCAATCGCTCGTGTAGTCATGAGCAAAAAACGGAAAAATTCGGATAAGATCGCCTATATGCATGATACAACGATCGACTTGGAAATGCTTTATGCTTTGAGTTTGTGGAGAAAAAATAAGCAAATTTATAGTTTTTTTGGTGAACTGGAAGAACTTTTGTACGAACAATCTACGGATGATTTTAGTGTTCCTGTAGATGTTTTACAAAATCTTCCTTTTCCGTGTATTTTCATTGAAACAAAAAAATTGGATATGATGGATGTGCTTGGCTTTTTTGCCTTTTATCTGGTAAAAGAAAACAAGAAGCAATTTCGATTGATGCTCGTCACAAAAGATTTTTTACTTCCGGTACCGGTTTATTTGGCAAAGAATCAAAACATAAAGAATGTGTTCTCTCAAATATTTGACCGCTATTCGTCTTTTACGCAAAAAAGGCATCCATGTCCTGAACAGGATTACAAAAGGCAAGCCGATCAATATATTCATGTCGTCAATTCAGCGATGCAGCTTCTTCTTTACATTTGTGCTCAGAATGCGGAGATAAGTGAAAAGATTGAAAGTAGAAAGGCATATAAGAAAAGCCTTGAAAATATAAAAGATCAGTTTAAAGAAGTAAGACAGTTTGAGTGTGGAAAGAAGACTTCGGAAATTATTAGAAAAACATTCAAAACACATTCTTCCGAAATGGCGGACGATGAACCGCAAATCGTTTTCTTGCAAAAGACTGGAAACAAAAAAAGACCACATGTTCGTAAAGGGCATTGGCATCATTATTGGATCGGGAGCAAGAAAGGGAAGAATCGTCAGCTAAAATTAAACTGGATCGCTCCGTCGATCATTCACCAAGAGGTGTTCGATGAAGCGAAAATTCCGACTACAATCAATCAAATTTATGATTAAAAAAAGAGAAAAAGAGTTTGTATCACTACATATTATGTAGTATAATAAAGACAGATAAAAGGTAAGACCTTGGGGAGAACAACATATGAAAAAATTCTATATTGTAAATGAAAAACGGTTAGAAATCAGTTATCCACGTGAAGCCAAAAAAATAATTCGTGGATTAACCATTGAGGAAGCGATTAACGAGCATATGGGCGAAGATGAGGACAACTATACACTTGTCATCACAACAGATAAGCAGGTTGCTGAAAAAGCACTGAAAGAGTATCAAAGTGAATGTCGATATAATCCTTATAATAAAGTTTACTTAATTGAGTATGCGACTTTAGAGGAAATTGAAATCGAACTTGACGATGTATGGGATGAAGATGATCGCAAGAGACTTGAATCCTTTAAGGGTACAATCGAAGGCAATGATATGGATATGAAGGTATCGTATGAGCTTTTTAACCTCATTGAAGAAAATTATAAATACTTGGATTTTTATTATAACAACGATTTTGTCAAACTAAAAATCACGGATTTTGATTAAAGAATCGAATAATCACCCTGACGAGTCTTGGAAGATTAAGACGAAACACAAGCAAACAGCTTGTGTCGGTGATAGAAAAGACACCAAGGAGAACAACAACTATGGCAATTACTTATAACATTTTGAACCGCAAAGGTGGCGTAGGCAAAACGGAAACCGCCTTGAACATGGCATACGGGCTTTCGCAAGCTGGTTATAAAACTTTGTTTATTCCGCTTGATCCACAGGCAAACGGTCAATCCACCCTGCTAAAAGATGATAACGAAGTCAGTGAACAGGATGCGATCAACATTCGGGAATGGTACGACGAATGCAAAGATGCGAACGGCATCTTGAAAAGTTATAAAGCATTGGCATCAAGAGGATTTACGAAAGAACGAAAATATCAGACGGATATTAACGACGTTCTCAAAAAACCTATTTTGGTAAAGGATGCGATTTACAAGACGAAATATCCAAACTTGGATATTATTCCTGCATCGGATGAATTGTCGATGACCGACGGATTCTTGAAATTGTCGGGTAAAAATCCATCTGCAAAATTACGTACAGCACTTTCCTATGTTGACAATGATTACGATGTAATCATCATTGACAATAGCCCGTTTGAAAGTTCGCTCACCTACAACGGCGTGTGTGCATGTTGTCATGAAGGGGACACAATTATTGTTCCTCTGAATATTTCCGATCGCTCTATCAACGGATTGGGTGCCACGATTGAGATTTTGATCGAATGGATTAAAGAAGAACGTCTTCCTTATGACGTAAAATTGCTGATTACGTTGAAACAACGGAACAAAATCAATGAGGAGTGGATTAAAACTTTGCGTCATATCTTTCCAGAAAGGGTGTTCAAACAGGAAATTCGTTTTCAAGGAAAACCAGTCGAATTGGCAGCACTCAACAATCGCATCCTGCTAGAAGATCCTTTGACTTCGGGCGTAAAGGAAGACTATCAAAAATTCCTTCATGAGATTATGGAAGACTTACAAAGCAAGTTAGGGCATTAGCAATGGAAAAGATTGTAAATTGCAAAAGGCTCATTGGAGCCTTGGAACGTGTTCTTTATGCTGAGGATGTGAAGCAACGCATTCATATCCTCGCAAAAGAATTGAACTATGACGAAGAACAATTAGAAACTGATCTTCGTGCGTTAGAAGAAAGCCGTCTTATTTATATTTTGGGGAGAATGATGACACAACAAATAAAGAATAGTAGTATTGAAGCATGGATGCTTCAATGTTTAGAAATGAACGGAAACTGCCTTATTGGCAATAAAAGGATTAGAAATCATGGCATTGAAAAAATAGAAAAGGATTTTCAAATTTGGGGAAAACCCGTATATATCGAAGCAATTCTAAATGGAGGAATTATAGATTCTGCTCCATTTATTCGGGCTGGAAACAAAAAGGCAATCAATCGTGATTTGTCTTTCATCGCTTATTTAAAAAAGGAGAAGCATATATGAAAAGTAAAGCTCCACTTCTTATTGCGTTGGATTTTCTTGTTTTGTGGGCGATGCCTATTGCTGTTAAATCATTTTTTGAAAATGTAAGTCCGTTTATGGGAATGCCGATCTTTATTGTTTTAGTAGGTTTGGTTTATATAGTGAACAAAAGTTTTTTGATAAATCTTCCTAGGGCTGGTTTAGAACATAAAAGAATGACAAAATATATTATCAGCTTTATGTTTGCTTTTTCTGTAACTTTTAATTTGATGGATACCTTGGCGTATGTTCCCGGCTGGTATCTTCCAAATTTATATATACGGTTTTTGTTATCGTTAATGTGGTCGGTAGCTTCCACTATAGCCATGACGAATGAAGAAAGGAGAAAAAAGTAATGTCATGTATTTATTTTGAAATCAAACGTCTTGAAAAATTATATGTTGCTGTAACACCGTCAGATGGACAGGGAAGACCTGTCGAATTTTCGGATGAAGATATTTCGGATGAAGATATAATACATTTGAAAAAATATATTTCAGATGTATTTAAGGTTGAGATTTCTAACATAAAGAAAATTTCAAAAGAAGATTATGAGCTAATGTCTAGCGATACAAACAAAGTATTTGATGCTTGAAAGGAAACAAAGATGAAAAAAGAAGTATTAGAAGAGGCAATGAGTTTAGCAGACAGAATAAATCGGTTAGATCAACTGGTAAAATTACTAGAAAATAGTACACAGGTTTTTTTATCGGAGAAATTTGATCCATCTGGTGGTTATATGTATGGTTCATTTCCACTTGATAAAGAGTTAAAAGATAAAATTACCGAGATTGTTAAGGAATATAAGAAAGAATTACAAGAAAGATTAGATAATCTTTAAAATTCATTCAATGTAAAAAGGAAGCTCGACTGCAAAACTTCCTTTTTATTTGTTTCTTGTTGTGCTATTCTGATATATAGATATAGAGAGGGAAGACATTATGATTAAACAGTATGATGAATTTATAAAGATGAAGCTAAAAGAAATGAGCAAAGCCATGAGCGATATGACTTTCACTTACATTGATCCAGAAACAAAATCGCCGACAAAAGTTCCGGCAGGGCATTATGAAAAGGTATTGAATCAAGTGAAAGAACAAAGTTTGGCAGATATTGTTCAGGTAAATTTGCTTAATACAATGTATGTCCAACTAAAAGCAATCCGTGACGAAGATCCAAAATATTTCAGACAGGCAATGGTTTGTTTGGACATGGGATTGAAACCTAGCGATATGAGGGTCAATGAGCGTATTGCATTATCAGTTACAAACGATATGCTGGACGAAATGACAAAGGAAAAGAAAAAGGATTTTCACCTTCTGGATGCTAATATTATTGATTGTTTTGAAAATGCTAAAAATGATCCTCAAATACAAGTTTCCTATATGGAAGGTGATGAAATCAATCAAGATGATTATGAGGAAGATGAAGATGAAGAATACTCATTTTGCTAAACAAAAAACGACTCTATGAAGTCATTTTTTAAAAATTGTCCTGATGACACGAATATGATACGAAACGTTTTCAAAATACAAATAAAATAAGAATTTTTAGACAAATAAGATATTGTATTCTTTTTAAAACAAGGCTATACTAATTCACAAAGAATATTGTAAATAATTAGTAATGTGCTTAAAACGTAGTGTTTATAAGCCAAATCCATCTTTCAAAATGCCGTGATACGAAATATGATACTAAAAATATAGCTTTTTTATACCGAAATATTGATTTTCGGCACGCAACTGTCAATAAATTCGGTAATTGATTTTCTTCTTTTCGGAAGCATATGGGCATAGACTGTACGAACTGTTGAAACTGAATCGCCAATGACTTCTGCGATCGTGGTGTCGTCATATCCTGCGTCGATCAAAAGTGATACGAACGTATGTCGGAAGTCGTGAGGTGTCATTCGTTTCAATCCGCAAGCGTCCAATGTTTTTTCCAAAATTTCTCTGATTTTATAATCAGGGATTTTTTCTTTGAAACTTTTTCCGAAGAAAATGTAAGCGTCCGATGTATATGTATCTTCTTTACTGCATTTTTCTTTAAATTCAGTAAGAAGTTTGTTTAATTCTTGGTCGATCGGAACGATTCGATAACTATTCTTCGATTTTGTAATTTTATGGATATACAAAGATTTCTTTTTGAAGTCTGTCCATTTGAGATTTTGAAGTTCGGAAATTCTAAGACCCGTTGAATAGAAAGTTCTGAAAATCAACTTCATTTTTGTGCCTTCTACAGCATTTACGAAACGGATAAAATCATCGGTTTCTAAAATGACGATTTCTTTCTTTTTGTCCTCGTGATTGAATTTGACGAATCCAACTTTACTTAGAGGGTGATAGTCAATATCGTATACATCGTTGATATAGGAATAAAGACCGCTGAATACTGCATGAATACCGTTTACGCTCGATTTGCACAATCCTTGATTGATTAGTTTTGTATGAAAATCTACGATTTCTTTTTTCTCAATTTGAAGAACGTTTCTTTGACCGAACACCGGTTGGATGTGCTTTTTATATTTACTGGTATTTGTAGCAGCTGTCTTTTCTTTCCATCCCGTCAACTTCATGTAATTCAAATAATCGTTCCATAAGTCATCCAAAATCAATGACATGTTATTGATTTTCCGTACACTGTCTTCGATATTTGCCATTAAAATCCGTTCCATTCTAATGGCATCTTTTTTTCTTTTAAATCCTCTCCTAACAAGTTTCTTGTATACACCTTTGCGGACGGTATAGGAAGCGGATATATAATATGTGTTTCTCTTTTTGTCGTGGTATACTGGCATAATATCTCTCCTCTCATTTTTTAATTCAGAAAGATAAATTGCCTTGTTTTTAATGTTCTAATTTTTGTTGTCTAAAATGTACTCCTTTACGTTTTCTAACTGTCGATCATCCAGATCGAGCAGAAGTTCAATCACTTCACTGAAAATACTCGTGTCGTCTTCATCATAAAGAATTTGGTTATTGAGTAGGCTATAGGGGATTCCAAAAAAATCTGAGAATTTTTTTATCATATAGCTGGTGAGCGGTACGGTTTTGTTTTGAATCGCAAAAAGCTGTTGTCTAGAAATTTTAATTTCTTTTGCAAATTCCCGTCTGGAAATTTGATGCTCTTTGCAATAGCTCTCAATGTATTGTTCAAGAATATCATAATTTGAACACAAACTATTCTTCACTTGATACACTCCTTTCTTAAATGTACTATTCCTATTCTATCATAAAATAATAATGCTGGTCTATAAAAACAAGTCGTAAAAATATATTGGTGGCTTGTTTTTGTAGACCACAGACAAAAAAAGTGCTACTATTTTGAGGTAGAAAGGTAGATGATTATGCAAAGTGAGCAGGAACACAAAAAAAAATACTCAAAGGAATATCATAAGATATTCAATCCTTCATAAAGGATATGCGACCATTAGCGATGTTCGAAATTTTATCCCATGTGGATATGAAAAGGCATTATTTATTTTATCGAAAGAAATGTCAGATGCACAAAAAGAGGGAAAGACAACACTAAACGGAATTAGTTCCAAACGACTTTTAAAATACGTTGATTTGACTGACGATGAAATAAGAAAATATGCCGAGGAAGAAAAAAAGGAACTCAGTTCCAAAAATTTCCAAAAAGAGTAACAAAAGGTAGAAAGGAAAAATCTTCATTTTATACAATATTTGCGGGTTGCAAAACCGGAAAGGGGTGTAAAGATGAAGAAACTGGTTTTATTGAATGAACGAAAAGAAAACCAAAATCGAAATTACGATTCAAGTTGATCCGTCGGATAACTGCACAGTTGTCTTAGAAACTGGCGACATCGAGAAAGAAACAGTGCTTGATATTCTGAAACAATGCGTTGAAAAAGTAGAAAATATTAAAGAAAAGGAGATTGATATTGATGGAAGTTAGAACAAATGTAAGAATTGTAAAAGGAATTTTAAGTAAAGCAAAGAAAGAAAATCGTGTACTAAATGAGGTTGAAACATCACGTATTCAAGAATGCTTGAATGAGATTTTAAAAGAAAGTATTGCTGTGGAAGAAAACATGGAGAACATGGATCAAAACACTGCAAAATACGAGATCGTGATTGAATGTGTAAAAAATGTTTTGGATAGCTTGATTGAAAATCCCGGACGTCTTGATTATACAATTGATGCGATGACTGATGTGCTTGAAAAAATGGATAAGGTTGGTTTATAAAAAAGTCGGCACCTAAAATTGGTGCTGATTTTAGTATCATATCAGCCTGACGAAAACGCTATAATAAAAAACTTGTTATCTTCATCCAGATATGCCATAATGTGGATGGTATACAAAAACAAGTCATATAGGGAGATAAGAATGTACAAGAAATATGATAGATACAAAATCATTGATTCCGAATCAGATAGGTACAAACAGTTTTTCACTATCGTCGATGTGAAAGGTAATACTGTTTATTATGCGTTTGATGGAGAAGATTCAATTTATAGTTTTCAAGTCGGATCTTCTTTCGAAAACGAAATTCTAGGGATTTAGGAACGCAGTTCTTAAAGGAGAAGGGAAGGTAAATTGCTATGTTAAGAAATGTTCGTGATATTTTAAATGAAAATGCCGTAGGCTTTAAATTGACAGCATGGAACTCTGTTCGCATGTGCGTGGAATATGCGATGAAACCACACAATTTAATCTATATGGATGGCGGTTATAAATATTTTGCAGAGGATAAGAATACACGGTCGTTTATCGAACGTGCCATGAGTGATTTAGCGTGTGAAACGTTCTCAAAGTTTCGAGTTTACTTTTCCGAGCAAAGACCACTTTGGGATGAAGAAAAGTGGCTGACAAGATACGATGAATTTATGGAAGAGCTAAACAGTGATTTCAATGAAGGTCTGGAAGATGTAAAACTCCATTATTTTATCTATCTGCGAAGTGAACATCGAATCATGATCTTATACTCGGCAGATTACGATTTTTTTCAAGAAGGATAAGTTAAAAGTTTTTTAGAAAGTAGGTGCAAAATGAAAGATACAATTAAGTTGTTTGATTGTAATATCGATGTCGAGCAGACACAGAAAAAAGGTGAAAAAGTCTGTGAGGATTATGCACCGCTTTTGCAAAAAAGATTGAAACTTTTAAACAAATCTTTAATCTCCTGTGGCAGTTTGATTCAAGTCGGCAACGATTCCAAAAGCAGAAATGGTACTGAAATAGGATATTTAAATCGTTTGGCTTTGGAAGACGATCAGGTTGCCAGATTCATGAAGCTGATTGATGATGTAATCAAGATTGATCTACATGCTGGTAAGTTTTTGAAATATAGATATCTTGACGAAAATTCTATACAAGAAATAGCAGAAAGATTAGGAATATCCAGAAGAACGGTATACAATATCATGCCTAGAGCTTATTACTATGTAGCTGAATGGTCGCATAATGTAGTGTTTATTGTTAAAAAAACCTATAGCTTCCATCTAAAAACAGAAAATCTTTATAATAAATTATCTTGATATTTTTCACCAGAGAGGAATGCCTCTCTTTTTTTCTTTTGTCTATAAAACAGCGTATCACGCACAGAAAGGGGGCAAATTTCAACGGAATTGATAAAGACGAATAAATATAATACCAGGATAAAGAATGCTTAAATTTCCTTTTAAACGTGCAAATGAAACAGTGATGAGTCAAAAGGATCTATTTGTGTTTTTAAAAGTATAGAGATGTTCCTCAAAAAGTCTTTCAATGCTTTTTCTTTTGTTCAATAAAACGGCGTGTCACGCACAGAAAGAGGGCGAAATTCAATGAAACAGAAAAAGATGAGTAAATATTAGTCCAAGATAGAGATTTGCCTCAGAATCGTTTCTAGGCGTATTGATTTTGTATGTAGGATAAAAAATGAGTCTGAGATGTGAGAGGTTTTTTCAATGTAATCCAAAATATATTCCAGAATAAAATGATGAGGAATCATTTTATGTCCTCTATATAAGGACTGTTTATATACTTGTTTATATATCTTGTTTATATATCTTGTTTATATATCTTGTTTAGGAGGTGTGAAATCTGCTTTATATAAAGGGAAATTTGCATCCATATGTTACCAAAAAATCACCTATATGTTGCCAAAAAATCACCTTATGTTGCCAAAAAATCACCTATATGTTGCCAAAAAATCACCTATATGTTGCCAAAAAATCACCTTATGTTGCCAAAAAATCACCTTATGTTGCCAAAAAATCACCTTATGTTGCCAAAAAATCACCTTATGTTACCAAAAAGAAATAAGTTGTAACAATGTAGAAATCATGCTATGCTTTGTCTGCATAAAGGAGATTTAAAAAATGTTAGACGAAAATTATCAAGTTTCAAAATCGAAGGAACTATTGATTTTATCTGATTTACATTTAGCCATAGGTGAATTAAAAATATTTGATACTTATTTATCAAAAATAGATACAGAGTCTTTAGGAAAAATTGAAAAGAGTTATGAAGAAAAATTAACACAGGCAAATACTAGACAGGAAGTAGAAAAAGTTTTGAAAGAAATGAAACATGAATTAGACAAATGTGGAACGGTAATATTTACGAAAAGTGATTATTGCCGATTATTGGGTATAGAATCTAAAGTATTAAGAAATGAAAAGATGCTGTCGTATATAAAGAATTTACAAAGTGTATTTTATTTGTTTAAAACGGATACTGGATATAAAAAAGTGAATCTTTTTCATTCTTCATCTTATAATGTTAATAATCAGGAAATTACATTGACTTGTAATGTATATGATGATGAAGTTAAAAAATTATTTTTTGATAAAGAAAATTTTCTATACAATAAGTATCGTTTGAAAAACACACTTCATTTGAAAAGCATATATAGTTTTCATATGTATAACTATCTTTTGAATAACATTTATTACAAAAAAGGCTGGGAAGTAAGTGTTGATGAACTTAGAAAAAAACTTGATTGTCAAAAAGATACTTATATGGATTTTCGCTATTTCAATAATAAGGTTTTAAAAAAAATCCAAACAGAAATCAATAAAAAAACAAATCTTTGTTTCCAATATACGGCTATAAAAAATTGCAAAAAAAAGGTAGAGAAAATTCATATTGATTGTCAATTTCAAGATACAGAAGGTGTAATAACAACCGAATATGAGGAAACCAAGATCTTGACAAAAGATGAGGCATTTCAATTATACAGTGGATGCCTTGGTTCATTTATGGCAGAATTAAATAGACCACTGAGCGATAAAGAAATCGAAAATATTGGTGTGTGGTGTCAGAAATATGATGAAAGGCGTGTCATATGTGCATTGAATGAAGCAGTCGTATATGGCAAAAAAGATTTTGATTATATTGGAGCAATCCTAAAATCGTGGAAAGAAAAAGGGTTGAGCGTGGAAGATATTGAAAAGGGTAAAAGATAATGGAGGAAATATGACTAAAACCGTTTTACATAATGAGGATATTTTCAATAAAAAGACACTTAAATTTTTAAAAACATTTCCATTAAATTTAAAATCCGATTCAGTGGAATTGACAGATGCGGAGATTATACAAGTTGGATATTGGTGTCAAAGGTATAGTGAAGATAAAGTGTTGCGTTCCTTATACTTGGTAGAAATATTTATAAAGGATGAAGAAAAAAATTTTTCTTGTATAGAAGAGATATTGAAAGTTTGCTATGATACGGATATAAGAGTCGAAGCTTTTTTCGGTAATTAACTTATTTAAAAAAAGAAGGAGAGAATCATGTTGTTGCAATGTCCCGAATGCGGAAATGCGATAAGCCAACATTCCGCACAATGTCCAAAATGTGGTTGTCCAAACTATGCGCTCATTGAAAGAAAAAAGGAGTTGACTCGAAAAGAGCAAACGAACTATTGGTGTGATGAACAAGAAGAGAAGTTGGATGATAAGATTTCACATCATATTTGGAAAGCATTTGTTCATTCGTTACTTTTGATTGGATTTTTTGTTTGTGGCTGGATTTTCAAATACAAGTTTGGTTACGACGTAGAAGTAAAAGGGATTTGGATGGAAATAGCAGCTTTCATTGTGACTGGCGAAATGCTGATGTGGTTGATTTATTGCATTTTGACCGGTGGATTGTTTGGCGGTGTTCTTTTCTTCTTTTTAACCATGCTTCCATTTGCACAATTTGATGGTGCTGATCCGAAAACTTGGCAGATCGTATTAGCGGTGATCGTATTTGGTGGAATTGCACTCATTATATTTTTGACACCGATTATGCACATTAAAAAGGTTTTTGAGTATTCCAGGAAGAAAAAGCGAATCCGTAAACAAACCGTATCATATTCCGAAGAAGAATATGCGGAATTAAGAACCTTGGAAGAAGTTCTTCCAAACAAAAAATAGAAAAGAAGGTTATTGATGAATGGAAACAATCGAATTTAAAAGCATCCCATCAGATCGAATGGAGAAAATCAAGGAACTTTGCAACATGTTAAGTGCCGAAGATTTTAAAATTGAAGCAGAGGAAATGTCGGATTTACACGGGATACGTATGGATGTATATGGTAAGAATCCATTGTTTGCTTTTTCACCAACAAGACAATTTTATCAGCTTGTTCCCGTACCGATTGCAAGTGTCGCCTTGCATGATGAATCATGTGGAAACGAAGAATTGTTGTTTGAAACATCAATCTACCGTGACTTGGGAAAGGTTCTCTTTTCGACCGGATGGCAAGCCATACCAGAAGTCGTTGCCATGTTGTATGCGGCATCGGGAAGGGAAAATGAGGAGCAAGAAAACAACGCTTGAAAAGAGTTGTTTTTGAATCTGTTGCACTTTCATTGCACAACAAAACATGCTAAAATGATAACATGGAATAATTATAATGCAGTAACCAATTATTCTTAACAAAAGGGAACTCAGTTCCTTTTTGCAATAAGGGGGGAACAGTAGATAAAGTGTACTAAGAAGCCGTTTTTTCATGTTCATATTCTCCTCAAACATTGATTAAGGGGATAGAAAATCGTTTGTTTAAAGAGAAGTTCCCCACATTAAAAGATCATTCAGAAATGGATGGTCTTTTTTTTGTGGTTAAGGAAAAGTTTTTAAAGTTTACATTGAAGAACCAATTTTAGACAGCAATCATTTGATTAAAGAAAGGGGAATTGTAATGAAATTGGATGCAGTTATTGTTTATGAAGAGGAATATTTGCCGAGTAAAAGGCATCGTATTCCACGGAAACGACAAGTTAAAGAAGTTGTCCAAACAGAATTAAAGGAGAAATCCCGTTCTGATTTTTCTCTAGCTCTTACGGTGCATGATTATCAATCTCGCTTAGGTGCTGATGGTGAAGGCGAATATGGAATTACTTCGACAGATTATATAACAGACAAAGAAAACCTGTATGTTGAAATGTGGGAACGACAAGGTGCTTTGATATTGCGAAAATCGGTTAGAGATGACTTAGAAAAGAAAATCAACCATGAGCTTTACAAGGGAAGCAGTTTTCATTCAAAAGAAGATGCAATGAAGTTTTTGGAAGAAACGATGAATCAGTATATCATGATTGATGGAGTGATATATGAGCGAGCGTCAGAACCACGATATGCGATTGTCACTTTTGGCTTAGGTCATAATCACGGTGGAACAGGTTACTTTATTGAGAATTTCTATAATCCGAATATATCGAAGAATAACTATTTCAATGCTTTAGAATTTGACAAGATGAAAGAACGAGCACTTGAAATAGCAAACAGTAGAGGCGATACCAAAGATATTTCACGGATTCAAGAATCAAGAGTAAAAATCGAAGTGCATGATCCATCTGTAATAAAGTGCAATCCACAAAAAGAACATGGTTTTGGCGATCCGTTTTTAAATTCGTTGGAAGACGTCATTCAAGGAAGCCCGGATATTTTAACCGCCGGATTAGGTGTTATGGCTAAGACTGCCGGAATTATAAAAGATGAAAATATGATGGAGATGGCGGACAGCTTAGGTGCAAATGAAAGAAAAGTATTAGAAACGTTTGCAGAATCAATGGAAATTTTAAATGATGAAAATTTGCAAAATGGTCTTCAAATAGAAGAGGACTACGAAATGGATTGATAAAAGGAACTGAGTTCCTTTTATGAGAACATACAAAATGACAGAGGAAGAGATTAAAGCTATTTTAGAACAGATGAATTTTAAAGGAGAAAATAAAGTATGGATGATTATGAAAATTATTATAATGAAGCAATTAAAGAAATTAGAAGGTTAAGGATAGTAGTTAGGGAATATCAAGAAGATATAAATTTATTAAATGCTTTTATAGATAGTAGGTGTAAAATTGATGGCATTTCAGAAACTATTCAAACATTAAAGTCTTTAGGTGCAACTGAACAATTGCTTAGCAGAATAGAAGAAATAAATAAACAAATTTCTTTTATTGATGATAAGGCAAAGATGTATGATTTTACTAAATTATCTAAATGTGAATTTCTAAAATCCTATTCATATTTAACTGAATATGAATATAACGCAACTCAATATGTTTATGACAATATGAATAAAGAAGAAAAAGAAATCATTGACAACATTACATTAGATTCTGGATGTGAAGTTTGCTGTAAGCAGTTACCTAGTAATGATGAAAGTATTCAAGAAAGTTTGGAAGCGGAAGAGGACTACGAAATGGATTGATTTTTAGAGAAAGAGAGGGTAAGAGTAATGGCAAAATTATATGGATATATCTTTCTTCAAAATGGGTATCACGATAAACCTGTAGAGTTGGATTCTAAAAATATTCCAGCACTTGCAAAATTTATCTGTGAGGATCCGAATAGAGATAAGATGATAACTGATACAGCGGACAATGCCGTTATATCTACATTCGGTTGTTTTCTTGATAGAGTTGACAAAGAAACAATTGATTTTCCAGCCTTATTAAACGAACTTCAAAAAATTCAATTGGAAGGTTCATTGGGATATGAGGAAGTTGAGGGTGATTACGAAATGGATTAAATGTGTGCTAGATATTGAAAAAAAGATTAAAATGTGCTATATTATGGATGCGGAATAAAGTTGTTCTCCGCACGGTGTATGGTGTTTCTCAGCCGGGTCAGACATGGAAACATGAAAATGAGATTTGTAATTCAAGGTTAAAGTTCCTTGTCCATCAAAGGTTCTGACAAAATGACGGTGCCAGCTCGTTTAAAAGCGGTGATGGAATTGCAAGGCAAAAAAACATGGAGTCATACAGAAATGTGTGGCTCTTTTTTTGATGTTGAAAGGATTTATTTATGAAGAGAAATAATAAAATTGGATTTTATGATGTGAATATTGACTACATAGAGTATTTAAAGCAATTTGATCCGAAAGTGCCAAATATTGTATATGACTCCCACCAGAAATTCTTGTGTGGAGTCATTTTTAAAATAAATGGAATGAAGTATTATGTGCCTGTTTCATCTTTCAATAGAGAGGTGCAAAGTAACTATTTGATTCAAGTGGGCGGTATTCCTGTAGGAAGTCTTCGTTTTTCATTTATGTTCCCAGTCCCGGATTCGGAGATCGAATTAAAACGACTATGGAGAGAGCAAGATAATGATTATCGCTTTTTAATGAGCAAAGAGCTTAATTTTTGTGTAGAACACAGTGAAGCGATACAAGCGAAAGCTCGTTCCGTTTATTTTACCGTTCAAAGAAATCGTGCAAAACTCGGGCATTATTTTTGTGATTTTAAAAAGTTGGAGAGAAAGTGTAAAGAATGGATTTATCGTGAGGCGATTAAAAAATTAAATGATGGATTATCCATAGACGCTTTATCGTTTCAAGAAAAAATGACGCTTGCTCAGGGGACAACAAATCAGGAATATTTAGAGATATTGTCGCAAGATAAAGAGGAAGCAGTAAGAAGAACTGCTGAAAAGCAGAAACACAAAAAGATAGATATAAGCAAATTTGGAAAAATCATAAAAGACATGTATGAAATTGCTAAAAACAGTGATAACTATACATGGTTTTTAGAACCGGAACAGTTTGAAGATGGAACATACACGCATCAAGATTATAAAGATTTGATTCGGGATGTTGAAATGCTTCATGATCGCTATGGAGTTTTAGACATTGACACGATCATTGAAGTTTCGGATTATGAAAATAATACTTGTGATACAGTCGCTACCTTTTATGGAGCATTTTATTCTTTGTTTGCCGACGACCCAGAACAAGCATGTATGGAGATTAGGGAAAGGGAAACAGAGTTTGAATATGAATAAAAGTTTGATTCGATTGGTTAAGTGTGCTTTTTTAGGAATTGGTTTCGGGGCAATCGGTTTGATTATAAATCGAGTGATTTATTTATCTTTGCTTCCATGGACAAGGGCAACGACATGGGATGCGATTCGAGATTTTGTGATTCTTTTGATTTCTTTTTTTTCTTTTGCTGTCTTTTGTTCTTTAGACAAAAGATTTAAAAGGCTGAAAAGGGAATCGAAATAAAAAAGGAACTCAGTTCCTTTTTTGTAAAATGAATGGAGAGGTGTTATTTATGAACTACTTATTACAACGTAATTTTCAAAGAGCGATAGAATATTTCAAACCGGATTCAGTGGATGAAAATGATCCGTATATTCAAAAATATCAAGAACAGCTTTATACTTGTTATTTAATGAGAGCGGATATGATTGATTTTGATTTTTGGACTCGTTACATTGAGCTTTTAGATGATCCGACAATTGATTTCGATGAATATACTGAATTGGATAGTAGATTTGATGGCAGTATCGAGGAAGTGACAGCAGAAGATACAGAAACGATCGCACATTTAAAAGAAATACTTTCGGATTTGAGAAAATATGAAGGAAACGATGTTAAGGAATTGGTACTGATAAAATCAAAGGAAGATGAAAGCCCAGAAATTGCTGACGATTATGAAATTTAAAAAAATGTACAAAATATGTGTAAAAAACTTGCAATCTTATAGTATAATGTGATTAACGAAGGAGTGTATATTTATGGAACAGAAAAAGAAGAAAAAGATGATTGCTTTAATCGTCGCAGGCGTTGTTTTAATTGGCGGAGCTGGTATTGGAACTGTTATTTGGGCTAACAATTCCAACAAAGAAGATAGAACAGTGGAAACGAAAAAAGCAGATTTGCTTGAAGACGTGAAAGGTCTGGAATTGGATAAACTGTACATGGAAGTGAAGACTAAAGGAAATGACTTCCTGAAAGGAATCACGTATGACAAAAAAGTTGTCAAAGAAGTTTTGGTTGATACATCGAACGTAAATTATGAAAAAGAAGGTACATATGAAATTGTCTATACAATCGTTCCGGTTGATTCCAAAATGGATTCGGTAGAAAAGAAAGTACAAATTGAAGTTGTATCTCCTGAAAAAGCTGAGGAATTGAAAAAAGAGGGACACGATGTTATAACAAACGAAACCGTAAACGAGGATAAGAAACAAGAAGAATCCGAAAAGAAAGAGGAAGAGTCAAAAGGTGAAGAACAAAAACCTTCGACTGGTAATTCCAATAGTGAAACCACAGGTTCAGTTTCTAGTGGAAATAACAGTACCGGATCGGGCAATAATGCTGGAAACAATGGTTCCTCAACAAATACAGGAAGCAATACATCGAAGCCAAGCACAGGTGGTAACAGTAATCAAGGTTCACAAAAACCAAATACACCAAGCCATACGCACAACTGGGTACAGCAATATACGACCGTTCACCATCCAGAAAAAGGACACAATGAACAGTATGTTGTAAAGGAAGCATGGACGGAGAGTGTGCCAATTTATGAAGAAGTTGCATTAACAATTTGTAATACTTGTGGAGCCGATATTACTGGAAAAGTAAATCCTCATATTGAAGCCCATATGTTAAATGGAGAAAATGGTTCTTATAGAACAGAATGGAAGACTATTCAAACTGGAACCAATACCATCAATCATCCAGCCGAATATGGAACTCGTTATGTAGTCGATCAAGCAGCTTATGATGAACAAGTGCCAGCAGGATTCAAATGTTCTTGTGGAGCAATTAAGTAATAAAAATATAAAAAAAAGGAAGTTTTATGAACTTGATCTTGTGGAGATAAAAAATAGATTTGCACATTGACTTCACACGAAAACATGCTAAAATGGTATCATGAAATAAATATAGGAAAGAGGAGAAGTCCTCTTTTTTTGTGTTTTACTGGCATTGCTTGAAAAGCCCAAAATCAAACATGTAAGTCCAGTAGTATACACTCAGAAACAGATTAAAGTGGTGACATTGTTCATCACTTTTTTTTGTTTCGCAAATAGAAAGGGAGAGAATATATGATTATTAGGAAAATCAAACGACGGCGGTTGAAACCGCCAAAAAATAAAGTACAATGAAACTAGAGCGTAATGCTCACTTTTTTATAAAGAAAGGAGATTTTATGAGAAACTTTAAACGTTTTTCATCGCTATTGTTTACCAGTGCGATGATGTTGGGTTCTATACTTCCAACAGCATCCATCCCGGTTTTGGCAAATGAAGATGTGCCACCAGTGGTAAAAGTAAACGTAGTCGGTGAAGGAAATGTATTGGTGACCGATGTGGACGCTGGGAAATCGCAGTTTGCTCTTGAATCCTCTCCACTTGAAGATTCTTTCAAGGAAGGAACAAAACTAGAGTTGAAATGTGACGGGCAAAAACAAATCGTATCGGATGTTTCGATTGATGGTGTGACTCAGGATTATGAGTATGGAAATCAAAAATTGGAACTTGATTATACGACTCCTAGTGAATCATCGGAAATTATTGTAACTTTCAGTGACAAGCAAGCCGAAGCCAAAGAAGCTGAGTTGCCTGTTGCTGACAAGAAGAATGAGGAAACCGAAAAATTAACGACAATCGAAACAGAAAATCACCCGGAGAAAGAAGCGGATGAAAAAGAAAGCAATGAAAAAATTCGATTGGTCGTAGAAGGAAATCCTCAGGATCAAGAATCCATCACGTCCCAATACGGAAATCTGTATGTGCTTGAATATGCTTCTCAACAAGACGCTAATCAAGCGAAAAAGCAACTGGAAAATGCAGGTGCTAAAGTAGATAGTGAATGTTTATTCAGTATGGATGAAGGAGAAACCACGGCAGATGTAGTAGAAACAGAAAAAGTGGACGAAGCGATTGCGAAAGCCAATGAAACATCCGTTAAGGATTATACAGGGCAAAATGTGATTGCTTTGATCGACACAGGATCCGATGGTTCTGCGTTGGATGCGATTTCGTTCGTTGATGGTGATGCTTCGGATAACAACGGTCATGCGTCCAGAATGCTGAAAGCTATTCGTTCGCAGGACAAAGATGCAAAAGTGATTTCTTTAAAAGCATTGGACGACAAAGGAAATGGTACAACCGCTTCTGTCGTATCGGCTTTACAGTATGCCATTGATTCTAAAGTAAGCATCATCAACTTATCTTTGAGCAGTCCTGAAAATGAAGATACAACATTGATTACTTCTAAGATCAATGAAGCAATTGAAAAAGGAATCAAAGTTGTTGTATCGGCAGGAAACAACGGTTCGGATGCTTCTAAGTATGTACCAGCAAATATTGAAAAAGCAATCACTGTTGGTGCGGTTGATGAAAAAGGTGTCATTTTGCCAACTTCCAATTATGGAAAATCGGTTGATTGGTTTGTAAATGCTAACGCAACTTCGAGTGCGGCGGCAACCATTACCGGAATCTTATCGAAAAACGGAGAAATCAAGGAAGATAAAAAGACTGTATTTTCCCCAAAATCTGTTATCAATTCCGACAATAAAGTGGAGGAAGACGAAGGAACAAACGGTTCAATTTCGGCGGATGACTCTGGTGGAGCCGGTGGCGGTTCTGGTGAAGGTGGCGGTTTCAAAGATGGTGGCGTCAAGTGGGTAATCCATGATCATAACGATAATGGATTAGGGTTGGCTGGAACAGAAGGTTCTCCAAACATGGAAGCTGTAAAAGCGGCTATCCGAGGAATGGGACTCGTGATCACAGAAGAAACAGCTCCAGGAACGAATTTTGGAACAGATGCCAAAATCCGAAAAGCTCTTTCTGATGCCATTGCTCAGTGCAGAGCTAATTATAAAAATATGTACGGAAGTGACGAAGGATTTACACCACGTATCGTTGCGGTGGGTGTGGCAAATGCGAAAAGTCCAACAACAGGAAGATGGTTTTATAATGGGACGGCATCGTGGCCTATTGAATCTGCTTGGCAATCGGCTTGGAATAGTGCATCAAATAACAGAAACAAGCCTTTGTATCACAACAATATGGAATACAAAGTTGATACAAGATTCCACAACACAAACACATCTTTGACAGATTTTGCGCTTTCTCAATTAGCTGGGAATGACAATATCCGTATCATTGTATTGAACGAAAAACAACCTATGCCAGCTCAAGGAAATTTGCAACTCAGAAAACGTTCAGCGAATCCAACGTTGACAAACGGAAATGACTGCTATTCTTTGGAAGGTGCAGAGTATGGACTCTATAGTGATGCCCAGTGCACCAAATTAGTACACAAATTCAGTACAGATGCCAAAGGACAGGCTGACAAAGACGGATTTAACGCAGGAACGTATTACTTGAAAGAGTTGAAAGCTCCGAAAGGCTACGCACTTGATACGAAAGTACATACGATCGTCATTAAAGCGGGTGAAACGACGACCTATGGTAGCAACGGAGAATTGGTTGATAAACCTCAGTCTGACCCTGTTGCTATTTTACTCGGAAAGGTTGATAAGCAGACAAACCAGAATAAACCATCTGGAAGTGCCAGCTTGGAAGGTGCAGAATTTACGGTAAAATTCTTCGCAGGGGAAAATCCGAATATCAATGGATCACCAACAAGAACTTGGGTGCTAAGAACGAATAAGAATGGATATACGTCGTTAACGAACGAATACAAAGTGTCAGGCGATGATTTTTATTACAATGGAAATAGTGATCCTACTTTACCTTTAGGAACTTTAACAATTCAGGAAACCAAAGCTCCACAAGGTTATTACATCAATAACGAAGTGTTTGAAAGAAAGATTACATCGTCTGGAATATCTGAATCTGTAACTACCTACAATCAGCCTACAGTACCGGAACAAGTCAATGAATTTATCTTGACGAAGGTTCAAATCGGTACAAAAACGCCGATTAAAGGAACAGTTTTCACACACACGTTCCCTAATGGAAAAACCGAAGAGGTAAGATCGAATGACAGCGGTCAAATCAAGTTTACGGGTCTTGCGACAGGACAGCATAAATTGAAAGAAAAATCAGTTATGCCGGGCTACGAAGTGAATCCGAACGAATTTGTATTTACCGTCGATCAAAACGGTATCAAATCCGCAACAAATCTGAACGGGAAAAACATGACTTTCAATGCGGGTAACACAAGTGGAACCGCCGCTACTTTGGAAGTAGTTGACACGGTTTCACCATATGATGCGAAACTTATCAAGATCAATGAACATGATAAGAAATTGTCGGGGGCAGAGTTTACGCTTTATTCCGATAAAGCATGTACGAAAGTGGTTGACAAATTGACGACCAATGAGTCGGGCATCTTACAGTTTAAAGACTTGAAAGATCGTACAACGTATTATTTCAAGGAAACAAAAGCACCACAAGGTTATCGCATCCCAGTGGATAAAGACGGAAACGTTCATGTTTACGAACTTCGTGCCGAAGCAATCCCAGCGAAAAAGCAATTTGATTTCTATGTAGATGGCAAGAAATATACGACTGCCAACACATCAGGAAGTGTGCACTTGGAAGGTCAAGACGGTGAGAGAGTTGTTTCGATTACTGTCGTGAACTATACAACTGGACAACTGCCAGAAACCGGAAGCAACGGAACGATTGCTCTTATTGGCGTTGGTGTAACTGCAATGGTTTTGTGGTTTGTTTTAGGAAAGAAGAAAAAGAATCAAAAATAGAAAGGAAATGAAAGATGAGGAATAAAAACATTTTTAAGCTCTTTGCTGTGTCTTCATTGGCACTTGCTTCAGTGATTGGTGGAATGGTACCGCAATTTTCGCCACTCGTAACTACAGCATACGCTGCCGAACTTAACGCAACTTCCAATACACCAAACGGAAATGCAAACTTAGGTGGCGGTAATGCTTCCATTACGATTAACGCTAATCAAGGTCAGTCAATGTTTGGCAAAAAATTCGAGGTGTACAAACTCTTTAACGCCGAGAATGCGAAGGACGGCGAGTCAATCAACTATACGTGGAACACTCGTTACAAATCTGCATTGCAAAAGGTTGTTGGTGCAAAATTAAATAAAGCACCGGCATCCGTAACAGAGTATGATGTAATTGATTACATTCAAACTCTGAATAACCATAAAGTAGAAGGAGCGACAGCGAATCAAGAGCTGGAAGGTCGTTATTCGGCTTTCCGCTACTTTGTCGAAGAACTTCGGGATGAAATTGTCAACCAGAAGTTAGGCGGATCACTCGTCACGGTCACACAGACGAACGCACAAGGTGGAATTACCATTGGCGGTTTGGATTATGGCTACTACATTGTCGATGAAGTCAATGTGCCAAATAACAATGGACATAGTGCCGCATCACTTTGCATGGTAAACACAGCAAATCCAACCGCAACGGTAAACATCAAGTCGGATTATCCGCAGGTCACAAAAAAGATTGATGAAGATGATAACGAGATTGGATGGAACGACATCGCCGATTTTGAAATCGGTCAAACCGCGCCATATAAGTACAATACGACGGTTCCGAATATGAACGGATACCACACGTATTATTTGGCATTCCACGACAAAATGAGTGAAGCGTTGACTTTCAATCAAGAATCCGTACAAATTAAGATTACGGGCTTGAACAAGACATATACGCTTCAAAATACGGAATTTGTTATCCAAAAAAATGTCAATGGAAATACGTTCCAAGTGTCGATTCCTAACTTGAAAGCAATTGTTGACCGTGAGTTCCCGGAAGGTCTTGATAACGACAATCAAAATCAATACGGTCAAGCAATCGAATTGAATTACACAGCGACGCTCAATGATAAAGCAGCTTCCCAAACTGGACGTCCCGGTTTTGAAAATACGGTACGTGTCGAGTTCTCGAATAACCCAGATTCGGATGGAACAGGCGATACCGGATTTACACCATGGGATACAGTGGTGTGCTTTACATACAAAATTGATGGTTTGAAAATCAATAACCACGATAAGACTTTAGAAGGCGCTAAATTCCGCTTGTATTCGGACAAAGACTGCAAAAACGAAGTCTATGTAAAAGAGTCCCAAGACGGCTATATTGTGATTAACCGTGACTCCCTAGGCGGTGACGATCACACAGGTGGTTCGGTTCCCGGTGATGCTGTCGAAATGGTATCGAATGCCGATGGTATCTTTAAAATTTTCGGACTCGATCAAGGCACATATTGGCTCAAAGAAACTGATTCCCCAGACGGCTATCGTGAGCTGTTGGATCCAATTGAAATTACAATTACACCAACGTTCACAACGGATCGTGACAACTACGTCGCAGGCGCAGGAGCAACCGATCAAACTCTCAAAACTTTAACGGCAACCGCACACATGAAAGAATTTTTGAATGGAGCATTCAACGAAGGCACGTCCAACTTGAAAACAGATGTTGAAACTGGAACAGTCAACATTACAGTGGTAAACCAAGTTGGAACGAAACTTCCAGTTACCGGATCTTCCGCAACTGTGATTATGCTCGGTGCAGGTGTTGTATTAGCCAGCATTGCAATTGCAAAAAACAAAAGAAAGGATTCTGCTGAATAATAAAACGGCAGATTCTAAATGAAGAATAAGACAAGAAAAATATTTCTGCGAATATTGTTTGTTGTAGGGATCTTCTGTTGTGCCTATCCATTAGGTGCAAGTATCTACGAAGGGTACATTCAGAGAAACGTCATTTCTACATATTCATCGGAAGTCGATCATTCAGATGAAGCCAAACGACAAGAAATCCTCAAGGATGCCAGAGCATATAACGACAAGCTCTGGCAATCCCAAGGGGGATTGGTCGGGGATGTCGATATAGAATTTTATAGCGATGCAAACTATAAAAAACAATTGAAATTCGGCAATTCTGATGTGATGGCACAAATCGAAATACCAAAAATCAATGTGGATCTTCCTATCTATCATGGAACAGATGAAGAAACATTGAAAATTGGTGTAGGTCATTTGCAAAATTCCAGTTTGCCGGTTGGTGGAGAAAACACAAGGTCGATTTTAACCGGGCATAGAGGTTTGCCGAACAGCAAACTCTTCACAAGGTTAGATGAACTGAACAAAGGAGATTTGTTCTACATAACAACCGCAGGAGAAAAACTAGCATACAAAATCAATGATATAACTGTGATCGAACCGACGGATGTGGGAATGCTGGACACCGTGCCGGGAAAAGATCAAGTATCTCTTGTTACATGCACACCTTATGGACTTAACACCCATAGATTGGTCGTAACAGGCGAAAGAGTACCATACAACGAACTTGAACGTGATAGTATAACAAGCGGTGGAATGTCACTACGTGAAATCATCTTCGCATTGTTACCGTTTATTTTCTTGGCTTTAGGACTCGGACACTATGTCACAGATTTTGTGAAAAAACACAAAAGAAAGGAGAAAGGTGATGCTGGTGAATAAACTAAAAACCTTATTATTGACCGCAGGAATCGCTTTGACAATTCCCGCATTCTGCACGAATCCGGTTCTAGCAGAAGAATATAAAAGCGATGACGGCGAACGAACTGCCGATGTAACACTTGTTCCTGAAAAGGATCTGACCGTCGTTCCCGAAGACGGACTCGGTAGTATTACGATCCAATTGGAAGATTCAGCGGATAAACGCTCCAAAGAACACGTTCAATTTGGCGTTGTTCAGGTAGCTAAAATTGAAAAGGGAGAATATATTCTCAACGAACCTTTTACAAATACAGGGCTTGACTTGAACGAAATCAAAAATGCGAACGAAATGGAGCTGTACGCCCGTGAGTTGTCCAAAGAAATCGAAGAAAACTCAGAAGACGTAACCGTACTTGAAACGAATGCCGAAGGAAAAGTTATTTATAACGATGTTCCGGTTGGCGTATATTTGTTTTACGTAATCGACGTTGCGGAATATGAGTTCATTACACCGTTTTTGATTGCTATTCCTACATGGGATGACATTGACGAATTGATGCTCTATGACATTGATGTATTCCCAAAACACAATCAGCTTCCGAAAATCGAAGTGAATAAAGTCGATGAAGCGACCGGAAAGAACATCACGAATAGTCAATTTGAATTTACATCATATGAAGACAAAGACTGTAAGAAAAAAATTGATACGGTGCAAGGCAATACCGAAACAGGAACAGCGGTATTTATGGTGGATTATGGTGTAACTTATATCAAAGAAACCAAAGCACCACAAGGTTATATTCTTAGCCCGGAAGTCGTTAAAATCGAAGTAAATGACGAAGGTATTTTTGTGAATGATAAGAAAGCAGAATCAGACGATGAACTGCTTTATTCGATCGTTTATCAAAACTCGTTGTTGCCATTCAACAACGTTCATACCGGTGTGAATACAAACCTCGGTCTTTACGTTGGTCTTGCTTGTGTTGCAGGTGTGAGCATCATTCTCATTTGTAAAATGAGAAAATCGAAAAAAGATTAGTATGATTGAGAGGAGTAATCCTCTCTTTCTTGTTTGGGAGATAGAGTTACGGCTATCTTTCAAACAAGAAATAACTGACATGAAGGGAGGGATGTAAAAACGTATGAAAGATATTTTTGTAAGCAGGAATGCTCTATTTCATTTTAAAGCATATTCTGTGTGGCTCATGGTGCTATGGAGTATCACGTTGATCGTTTATACATCGCAAAAGTATCTGGGAGCAGATAGTAAAGCATTAACGCCAGTTATGGTAATCATTTTAATATTGACTTTTCATTACGGCTCAATAATGTTTAAAAATAGGTACCCACTCGCTTTAGCTGCTTTTTTCAATTTTTCCTTTTTGTTTAATGGTCTTAGTTTTTGGGGCTATTTGATAGGGGATCCATTCTTATTGATTCTTAGAAATGCATTCAAATGGGCATCCACAATAACGTTGATAGGAATGTTTATTGTGGCACTTTTTGTTTTGCCGGGAAAGCTAAGCAAAAAAGAAAGGGGATATGAAGAAAAGGTGGGTGCTATTGTTCAGGATAGAATAGAAAATGATTCATCAAAAAAGTTTGGTAAAAAGCATCCCATATTATCCTTTGTAGTAGAAGCTATTCTTGAAATTCTTGAAGGCATATTTTTTTGGTGGATATAGAAGGAGTCGAAGAATATGAAGTTAGAAGATATTGACGCTATCGGCTTGTTTGTGCATGTGCTTTGTGGAACTATACTTTTTGTTACCATAGGAGAGTTGGTTTTACCAGTTTCTTTACCAACTCCGTTATTAGCTTTTTTAGGATCGTCACTTGGCGGTTTTGTATATTGCATTATATGTGCAGGACTGTAAAAACAAATGGGGGATTAAGATTTTAAATTTTATGAATGAGGAACTCAGTTCCTTTTTTTAAAAAGGAGTTATTGTTATGGCAAACATATGTCAAGTTGAGTTGAAAGCACTTGGAAACCGCCAAAATATAATGGAACTGTATCATCGAATCCATAATACATTTGGATCGTATGGTGAAATTTTTAAAAATTGTGAAGGAACCGATGCTCTGCTTCTTACCATGAACTTTGATTGTTACCGTTCCGTAAAGGAAGCATTTGAATATAACAATCTGGATTTAGGCTTGTTTTCTAAAGAACATGATCTGTTGATTCAATATGAATCTATAGAAATAGATTGGGAATTTAGTGAGTTATATTATGTGGATCGGGGCAATGTCATGGAAGATGGCAAATATGTGTATTCGGAATTTAATTTATATCAAGATAACGAGAACAACAGTTATGAATCATTCAAAAAATGGGCGGATCATATCGGATATGCAGGCGTCCGCTCTCTTGCGGAATTTGAGCAGTTGCGAAAGAAAACCGATGATAATGTTTTCGTTTATACAAATAAACCAAAAGAATGGGGATTTATTCATAATGATTTTATGAAGAATGAAGAAGATGTGGAAGAAGATTATGAGATGGAATCGTTATCATGAAGGTGCGAAAAGGAACTCAGTTCCTTTTTTTAGAAAGGAGAAATTATTATGGCAAAAATGAAACCTAAAACATTGTTTGGAGAAAAGTATCAAGAAATACTTGAACGAGCAAGTGTTCGTTCTGTATTAGAATCTTATGGACTTTCCGTTAATAAAAATAAAACCATTTGTCCATTTCATACCGATCACGACCCATCACTTAGCATCACGAAAGATGACAAGATATGGAATTGCTTTGTCTGCGGTGAAAAAGGAAATGCGATTACATTCGTCCAAAAATATGAAGAAAAGGTGCTTGGGAACACAAAGTTTGAAACCTTGGATGCAATGAAAAAAGTAAATGAGATTTGCAATTTGAATGTCGATTTATCCATGTTGGAAAAAAAGAAAACCGATAATCAATATGTACATAATTCCCGCACGTATACCGAGAAAGAAAAATCGCTTTTAGATCTTCTCGAGCGACTAACAAAAATAGGCAGTTATCAATTGCATTCGTCCGTGGAAGCGGATGCACGAAATTATCTTGCTTCGAGAGGTTTTGATAAAGCTTTAATGTCAGATTTAGATTTTGGCTATATTCCTCAAAAACAGGTCGAGGAATGGATTCGGAAAAAAAACCTTTCCTTTAGAAGATTTATTAGCAATCGGTTTTGTGAGAATGGACGATAAATTGAATTATCATCCATTTTTTGGTGATCGGGTATTGATTCCAATTAAGGATGAACGAGGAAATACAGTTGCTTTCAGCGGGCGTGGAATGAAAGGTGAAGAGCCAAAGTATTTACATTCCGCATCGACGGAGCTTTTTAAGAAAAACAATATCTTATACAACTATGACAATGCGAAAAAGTATTCTTACGGGAATGCGATCTATGTTGTCGAAGGTTTTATGGACGTCGCAGGCGGAAAGAAAATCGGAATGCAAAACGTCGTTGCATCCATGGGAACATCACTTAGCGATGAACAACTCTCCATGATTCAAAAGCTGGATTGTGAAATTGTGCTGATGCGGGATAACGACAAAGCCGGAAAAAACGCAATGATAAAGGAAGTGCCTGAGCTTTTGAAAAAAGGCTTTCAAGTTAGCGTTGTCGATCTATCCAAAGTCAAAGAACGAATGCGCTTGAATGATGAAATTGAATCGAAAGACTTATGGGATTTTGCGAATGCTGGTGTAAAAGAAGAAGATATTTCTTCTGTTAAGAAAACTGGAACTGAGTTCCTTTTTGAAAACAAATATCTAACCGAAGAAATGAGCGTCACAAAAATCAAGCAAGCCTATGATAAAGCGAAGGAAGATGGCGTTCTCAACAATACGTTTGACGAATCCATTTTTAAAGAGATCGTCTATGCAAAAAGTGATTTTACGAAAAAAGAATTGGAAGATATTTTACATCCTGCCCCCGTCATGGATAAGAAGGAGATTGATATTTTAAAAGAAAATCTACTGAATCGCTATGTGATGGCGAACGTGGAACGTTGTATCAAAAACAATGCCAATCCGACCTATTTAGAATATTTTAGTCTACACGAAAATGAAATCAAGAATCGAGCACTTGCGTTATTTGTCGAAGAACCGTCATCCTATATCAATGACAAGATGGATCGGCTCAATGTTTTGGATTTGGTAAGAGAGTGCATCAGGCGAGATATAGAATGGAAAAAATTTGAGAAAGTACATACTTTCAGTCATGAAAATTTATTTGATAAATGCTATGTCAAAAATGCGAACGGGCAACAAGCAAAACTACAGCTCACAGAAGAACAAAAGCGGTTAGTCATCAAGCAATTTGAAGAAACCTACTCTGCCGAAGAACGTTCAAAGTATGACAACGTGAATGAAATTTACATCTTGAACAACATCAATGATTACGATGCGATTGTAGGGATTCAAGACAATCCACAGTCACAAGCCTTGGTAGAAGGTTTGAAGGGACGCTTTTTCATGAAAGAGGAAATGCACTATTTTTCTTACGAAAATGTGTTCCCGAAAGAAATGCTTTTTGCGGTGGATCCAAAATTCAAAAACGCTGACGGGACAGGGTATAAGGAAATTTTGATTTTCGACAACAAGAACGATATTTTGAAATTAACAAAAGAAAATGTCGTGAAGCCGGAAATCAAAGAAGAAAAAGAACCTGAAAAACCTATATTGGAAGAACAAAAAAGTGTAGCTAAAAAAACAAAAGATGTACCTGTAGAACACCAAAAGATAAGAGAGTTTACGGTTCATAAATCGTTGATTGCAAAAGAAACAGACAATTCATATTTTGTGAGGATCCCGAACACGGGAGCGAAAAAGTATATGTATTTGAGCAAAAAATATACGAAATGGTTGGCAGAAAACGACATTTTAAAAACGAGTATAAAGGCAGATGCGACCTATAAAGTGTTTGACAAAAGCGGAAATCAAAAAGAAACTTTAAAAGGCGATAAGCTGATGAATTATTGGGAAGATAAGACAAAGAAAAAAAAGGAACTCAGTTCCCAAAAACAAGAAACGGCTGAACCGAAAATTGAAAAAAAGGGTGAAACAAAAGCCTTCACGATTCACCGCAGTTTGCTTTACAAAGAAACCGATCATGCTTATTTTGTAAGAATCCCAAACACAGGGGCGAGAAAATACATGTATGTAAGTAAGCAACACACAACGTGGTCGAACTCCGGCGATGTTTTAAAAGCCACCATTGAAACGGGAAAATCTTATCAAATTTATAGTAAGTCGAATGAAAAAATGGAGAAGATAGACGGCACCCAGTTGATGAATTACTGGGAAGAAAAAAGTAAGGACTTGTTCAGAGAAAAAAAGGAACCGAGTTCCTTAACGCAGGAAGTCGTAGAACAAGAAATAGAAAAACAAACTTCAAAAGGCAAACGAAAATTACAATTTCCATTTGTAAAAGAGCTAAAAAAACCGGAAGCAGATGCTTATACGGTATCCGCAAAACGTGTGACTCAAAAAGATGCAACATATTTGAATTTGAAAAGTGCTGTCGATGGATATGTACTGTATGTTCCGAATGGAAGTTTCAATTTCAATGCTTGGAAAAATAAGGTGTCCATTTCTCCGAAAATTGACGGAAGGCATCAAGGACAGATTTTGTCCAATATCATGCTGATGAAACAAGAGGGCAAGGAATTATCTGTCATAGGGAAATTAAGCTATTCGGATTTAGATAAACATATTCCAGATAAACCGATGGAAAAGAGTGCCTATGTAACGGTTCGGGAAGATGATCTGGTTGAACTGCAAGATGGTTTTTATGGCATCCCTATTTATAAGAATCGTACCTATGGATATGTTGCGGTTAACAAAAACGATCTGTTCCGTTTAAATGAAAGCGACATTGTTTTGATGACTACCAAAAACACGGAATATCAAAGCTACAAAAATAATGGGGATTATGTTTCAACGGTTTTAGCAAACATGATAAACCCAATGTATCAAGAGTCTTTAAAAGGATCGCTGGATATAGAAAACATTTACAATGATTTTAATGAAAGAGGAGTTGAATACGCATGAGCGCAGATACAAAACACGATGTAGAAAATGTACAAAAATCAATTTGGTGGGGGCTACGCATCCTTCAATATATTAACCGGCATGTCGTAAAACCTACAAGAGATTGGATTAACAAAAAGATTAAAAACTATAAATACAGACACATGGATCCGATCAAAGCGATCAAGCAGGATGGAATCAATGATTCACTTGTAAAGTCGCCGGAACTAACAGAGCAAGAATTGAAAGAGGGTATTGCCTTCTGTATGGAAAACGATATTCTTGCGGTCGCCTATGAAGTGGATGAACACGGTGAGCCAATGAGTCGTGGAATGTCCATTAAAGAGCAGGAAGACCTTGCGAAAGATGAAATCCAGCTTAGAAAATGGGAAAATCGTGCGGAACGCTTTAAAAAAGTCGGAATCGTGAATCAAATGTGCAATAGCAAAGTCGAAGAACTCAAAAATAAGATTGCACAGAAAGAAGAACAAAGAAAATCTGATGGAAATGTAAATCGTCGTTATCGACTTAAGTGCAACGCTAAACATACTGAAACGTTCAACGTATGGTTACAATCTGTCGTGCAGAAAAGAATCGCTGAGCAGGCGAAAGAAAACGGTGGAAATGAAATCATCGACGAAAAAGCAAAAGATGATTTTACCGCACAACCTGATAAATTGGAAGTAAACGAATTGAAAGAAGGTCGTGAGTATGGAATCGACCGAGAGATAACGAAAGAGAATGTTTGCAAACAAATCGTTTCCAAAGAAACCTTTTGTGAAAAATACTCAGACATTACAGAAAGTCTTCCATGTAGTGCTAAGGTATATGATGATGGCAATATGATGCTTTGGTATCGTCAACGCTATCGGGAAGAGGCAAGAAAAATCTTTGGTGAGAAAGAGCAGCGAATCGTTGAATATGGTTCGAACGGCGGGGAATCATTGGATCAAAAAAAGAATACGGATGATGCGATCGGCACCATTCGTATTACCGATACGAAAGAAATGGAGAAATTCAGAAGTGAGTATGATGGGAAAGATTACATCGCAATTCATAATCCAGATGGTTCGGTAACGGTATCCATGGCAATGAGCACAGCCAAAGATGTCGCTAAAAATGTATCCTCAAAAAACGCACAAGCCCACGAACAGGCTTCGCAAAAAGGTTTAGAGCGAGGGGATAAAGAAAACGGAAAAGCTGATTCGTGGGCGAAGGATGAAAACTTAGAAAATGATAGTGTATCGTTGAATTTGGAAGATGGTGAGATGGAAAAATGAAACCGAGAAGAAACCAGAAAGACTATGTTCTCATATTGATTTTTATTGCATTTGCATTTTATATCGGTCTAAGAATCGGAACGTGTGTAGAGGTGAATGACGGTGAATGGTCGATGGAAGCATTGAATCAAGCAAGCGATCAATTATTTTCATTCGCACCTGTCATTTTAAATCAAAAGACATTTTTTATCGGATTTGCTTTAGCACTTCTGACATGGATGTGTTATGAAACATTCGTTTTACAGAATAAGAAAAACAGGCAGGATACCGCTTTTGGAAGTGCCAAATGGAATACACCGGATTTTACTAAAAATTTAAGGGAAAAGATATTTACAAAAAATTGGATATTCACAGAAACAGAGATCTTATCTAAAGATATGAAAGTAACGGGACGAAACCGAAACGTTGCGATCATTGGACGTCCGGGTACCGGAAAAAGTCGTTATTTTCTGATCCCAAATATATTGAGTGCGAACGATGAAACCATCATTGTAACGGATCCGAAAGAAGAACTTCTTCGAGCAACAGGAAATTCCTTGAAGAAAATCGGATACGATATAAAAGTTTTAAATGTAAAATCAAAATGGCGAAGCGATCACTACAACCCGTTTCGATACATTCGAAAACTTCCAACAGAAGCCTATTTGATTGATTGTGAAAGCGAGGAAGATCGGAAAGAAGTTTTAGAACGGCTGGAAACGACAGGTGGAAATATCGCAGAAGATGACGTAATGTCACTTATTAACACGATTATGAACGCTACTAAAAGTGAAACGATTGAAACCAGCTCCGGGGATCCGTTTTGGGAAAAAGCTGAAATGGTACTCCTACAGGCACTTTTTTATTACGTCATATTTCGTTGTCCCGAAGAGGAACGAAATATGAAAAAGGTTTTGGAGCTGATTCGTTTAGGCGAAATCGACCAAAAGGGACACTCTTTGCTTGGGGACAAGTTCAACGAGTGGGAACAAGTTGATCCTGAAAATATCGGAATCAAACAATGGAAGCATTTCATGGTTTCCGCTAAAACTCCGAAGACAATGAGCACGATCATCATGACCGCATCCGCTCGTCTTGCGCCATTCAACTTAAGAGAAATTGAAAGAATGACAGTCGATGATACGATGGAATTAGATCGCATTGGAAAGCCATTAGATTTAACCGATAAAAATGAAAAAAGGAAAGATGGAAAGGTTGCCTATTTTTTCGTTACGAATCCAAATGACAAGGCGTTCAACTTTTTGGCGAACCTGATGTACTCTCAAATTTTCAATATTATCGACCAAAATGCGGGTGATAATGGTGGACGTCTTGCGGTTCCTTGTAACCTATACCTTGACGAATTTAGACAACTTGGTACAATCCCAAATTTCTTGGAAAACTGGGCTTATGTTCGTGGTTTGGACTGCGGTATAACGGTAATTTTGCAATCCCTGAGTCAGTTTAAGAAAATTTACAAGGATGAATGGGAAACCGGTCTGGACTGTTGCGATTATTTATTTTTTCTTGGTTCAAGATCGAAAGAAACGCTTGAATATATGAGCACTATGCTCGGAAAGGAGAGTCTGTACAAGAAATCCTCAGGACGGTCTTTTGGAAGACAAGGTTCTTCTTCTCAAAATTGGGATATATACGGGCGTGAGCTGGGAACGGTTGACGAGCTGGCACAGCTTCCCAAAGGTTATGGAATTTTGTTGATGTCGGGTACCGATCCATTTTATTCGAAATTATATGATTTGAAAAAACATCCTCGCTATAACGAATTGTGGGAAGCATGGACAGAACAAAAAAGCGATCACAATACCAAAGAATGGTTAGAGAATCATGACAAATTTTACGACCATCTTGTGCAGATTTCTAAAAAATCAAACGAAGAAATTTTGCGGGAATATATGGAAGCAATCGGTATTAAATGTGAGGTAGGTTTCCAAATGGAAAAGGTAACAACAGACGAGGAAGCCGAGTTTCAAAAGAAAGGCTATGGACGGTTGATTTTTTGACCGTTTTACTCATATATGAAAGGGGTGATATTTTAAGATCATTGATTATAACATGAAGGAAAAAGACAACGTATGTCTTTTTATTTTGGAACAAAAAAGAAAGAAGAGGAAAAAAGATGGAAAAGAAAGTATTAGTAACACAAAATGTTGAACAGAAAGGATTTATGAAAATGAATCAGAAATGGAGAGGAAAAGTAGCAAAAGGCATGGTCGCCATGCAAGCGTTTGCGGGATCGTATCTGTTGATGACAAGCAATGTATATGCCGCCGGAAGTAACACGAGCAGTATTGATTCATTCATTACCTTCATCTGCGATTGGGTGATGAAAATTGGTGGTGTTGTTGCCATGATCGGTGGGATAATGTTTGCTCTTGGTTGGCAACGAGAAGATGCGGAAGGTAAATCCCGTGGCTTAATGACGGTAATGGCTGGATTTATGCTCATTGCAATTGCGCAGGCACCTAGCATTTTTGGTCTTTAAAAGCAGTCAAAAAGGTGGAACTCAGTTCCATCTTTTTGTTTTTAACCAAAGAAAGGAGAAAAAATAAAGATGGCGAATTGGTTAGGCAATATTGTTAAGATGCTTTTGGATATTGGATTCAGCTTGTTTGGTTTCCATATCGACTTAAGCAACTTAGCTTCTACCACAAAAAGTCTATGCAATTGGAATGACATTCAAACAAGTACACTTGGTACTATTGCAAAGGATTTAAACGAAGTATTTGTTCCCATTGGTCTTTCCTTATTGACCGTATTTGTCATGATTGACCTGATAAAAAAGGCGATGGAAATAGATCGCATTTCATGGGAACGAATCGTTATGTCGATGGTTCGCTTTTTAATTTTTAAAGTGCTGATTGAACATTCGTATGAATTTTTGAACATGATTATGAGCGTCGCTGGTGATTTCATAAACAAAACCATTACAGCACTTCACTATTCGACCGCATCATCCGCCGATATTGGAACGACGATTGGTGATTTAGTATCAAAAGCAGAAGGAGCAGGCTTTTTACTTTGGGACTTTGCACCGCTTTTGATGTTTCTTGTATTCTTGGTTATGTACTTCCCAATCATCGGTACTTATGTAATGGTGGTTGCACAAATATTTAAAAGGGTTATCAATATTATTCTTGCGTTTGCTTTCTCACCGATTCCTTTAGCGATCGGCACATGGGAAGATGGTAGTGCAACCGGAAAAAAGTTTATCATGTCAGTTGTCGCACTGGCATTTGAAGGAATATTGATGATTGTATGCGTTCATATTTATGCACTGGGATTAAAGAGTATTCTATCAGGAGTTGTTGGATCAGCATCATTTGGCGTTTCATTCGGTGCGATGGTCGGAATCCTTTTGATGAACGGCATTCTTACAACAGCACTCAATGGCATCACACAATTAACTGAGAAATGGACGGGGGCGTAGTATGGACGTTATAAAAATTAGAACGCATAAAGAACTTTCCGATGTTGCGGAAAAATATTGGGGATTTACTTTCCGTCAATGGATTTTTCTTGCTCTAACTGCGGTCATTGTCGTTCCGCTTTATATTTATACGAAACCAATTATCGGTGATGAATTGGCAAGCTGGATTGTTATTTTGATAGGTGGTCCGTTACTCTCTTGTGGCTTTTTGACTTTACAGGGACTCAAAGCAGACCGCCTTTTCTTATATTTAAAAAGACATTACATCTATTTTTACAAACCATTGGAGTATAAAACCGAAAAGGAAATTATAGCGGAAAAAGAGGCGAAGAAAAATAAATCGAAACAGAAAGAGAAAAAGGAAAAGAAAGTAAAAATTACCAGAGCAGAAAAGAAACTGAAAAAACGTACTGAAAAAGAAGCCAAGAAGAAAATGCAGATGGAGCGTCGGCAAAAAAGAGAGCTTGCTAAAGCGAAAAAATTGTATGGCGATTTGGATCAGGAAAAAGAAAAATTGAAAGAAATCGAAGAAAAGCAGGCGGTTCCAGATACGGTATCGTATGCTGATATTCAAAATATCATTGAGCTGGGTAAGCGTTTAGAATCGCAGATGAAGAATGAAAGAAGGGATGAAAATGTTCTCAAAGAAGGAAGCGAAGGAAAAGAAACCGAAGAAAGAAAAGAAGCAGAAACCAAAGAAGGAGAAGTTGAAAAAGGAGAAGAAAGAGAAGAAAACAGCAAAGAAGAATAATCCTGTTATCAAGTCTGTTAAAAAGAAATACAGGAAGAACAAAGTATTTGTTCCAAAAACCAATCAGCAGCTTATGTCGATGATGTTTGATGAAATTTCTCAAAACATCATGAGAATTGATGACGACACATATTCTATTTGCTTTGAATATACCGACATATCTTTTGCGAAAGCAGACGCTGAGGATGCAGGAGCTATTTTCTTGAAATGGGTGGATTATCTTAACTCATTTACAAAAAACACGCATATTCAGGTTACGAATGCCAGCACGCCGATCAATACAGAAAAATATAAAAAAGACTTTGTTTACGATGAGAGTCAATTGTTGGATGAAAACGAAAAAGAAATTGCCAGAGAATTTAACACCTTGATCGACCATGCGATCGGAACCAACCGAAATACATTGATAACAAAACGATATATCACCGTGTCACAGCACGCAATGAATTTTGATGATGCAAAGTCTATTTTCTTCAATATTTACAGGAGAACAGAAGAAAAATTCAAGGATTTAAAAAGTGATATTCGGATTGTTCCGATGGATGAACGTTTGACGTTGCTTCATGATTTTTGGAACATTCAAACCGCAGATGAAAAAAATATGCACGATATTCTAGGCTATGCGAAGGAAAATGATTTGACGATTTATGATGTTCTTGCACCGAAAGAGTACATCAATGTAACCAATACCGATTATTTGGAAATTACACCGCAAGATATTGCGAACTCGGACGCTGAGGAAACGAAGCACAAAAAGAAGTTTATTCGTTGCCTTTATATTGATCCTGATTTTCCGAATGCGATCACACCTCGCTTTTACAATACACTCACAACGATTCAGGACGTCAATATGATTACGACGATCAATATTCAGCCGACAGAAACGGTAAAGGCTGTAAAGCGACTGAACAAGTTGCAATCCGGTTTGGAAACAGAACGATTTGGTAAAATCAAAAGTTTGGCAAAACAGCAATTAAATTATGAATACATGAAGGACAAAAAGTTGGAAGGAAAATTGGAAGATGTGGGACAGATGATCGAAGACATTCAGTATAACGATCAAAAAATGTTCTATGAGAATATTGTTGTTTGCATTTTAGCAGACAGTTATGAGGAGTTAGAAGACAACACCGTAAAGGTGCAAAACAAGGTAGGCGAAATGCTGATAAAATTAGCACCTCTACTTTGGCAACAAATTGAAGGAATCGTTAATACGCTTCCACTGGGTCACAATACGTTGCAATTTCAGCATCAAGAAACAAGTGAAGCGACAGGCGTTCATGTTCCTTTCAATTCTAAGGATTTTCAACATCCGCAGTCATTGTATTATGGAATCAACCTTGTGAGTCGTAATCCTATCTTTTTGGAGCGAAAACGTTTGATGAACGGTAACGGGGCTGTTTTAGCGACTTCCGGTTCTGGAAAGTCTTTTTCGATGAAAACGTTGATCGAGCAGATTTTGATTCGTTATCCGAAAGATGAAGTCGTGGTAATTGACTTTCAGAAGGAATATGACAATTTGATTGAATGGTTTCATGGACAGAAAATCGTGATTTCAAGCTCAACGGATACCCATATCAATCCGTTGGATTTAGACCAAAACTACAACTTGTCGGAAACGGAAAATGATTCGCCGGTAAAAGCTAAAATCGAATACATTCAAGGCTGGGTAGAATCCATTGTGGATGAAGGAAACTTGGATCCTGTCGAAAAAACCGTAATTGACCGCTGTGTACGTAACGTTTTTTGGGATTACGAATTATCGCACTTCAAAGATAAGAGCAAACAACCTTTACTAAAAGATTTCCAAATTGAGCTGGAAAAACAACCAGAAGATGAAGCAAAACGTCTGGCGAAATCTTTGGAACGATTCGTAGAAGGTTCACAGGATATTTTCGCTTATCCAACAAATGTTAATATTCACAATCGGGTGATTGGGTTTGATATTTCCGAGCTTCCACAGTCGATGCAGACCGCTGGATATTTGGTTATATTGGATCATATTATGAACCGTCTTGTTACAAACCGAAACCGTGGAATTGACACATGGATTTTTATTGACGAGTTCCACATTCTTTTGAAAAATGCGTCTGCCGGTGAATATGTCGCAAAGCTCATTAAAATCGGTCGTAAATACAATGCTTTGATGACGGTAATTACACAAAACATTGAAGACGTTCTCAACAATGAACAGGGCAGGAAAATTTTGAACAATACCGAATTTGCATTGATTTTAAAACAGAAATCCATTGATCGAGCACTTGTTTGTAATCAATTTGAAATTTCAGAAAATGAGTCGAGATATATTGCGAATGACGCAAAATCAGGACAAGGAATCATTGTTTATGGACATGATAAAATTCCATTCCAAAACCTTGTTCCAAAGGAATTTAAAATTTATGAATTGAATAACACTGACAAAATGGCAACAACAAGAGGCTAGAAGGAACTGAGTTCCTTTTTTGTTGTGTTGTGAAAGGGGAAATGTATGAGTCAAGAAACGAAAAAAGATACACAAACTACAATAGGGAAAACATCAGCAAACACCGGAAAGGGTATTGAAAAAGCCGGGAGTGTTTTAGATAAAGGTGCGAAATCAATCTCGAGGTGGAATGACCGCAGACACAATCCACCAGAAGAGAAATCCCGTCCATTGAATTTAGAGGAAAATGCTTCAAAGACACCTTCATCTGATGTAGGAGCGACATCAACTGGTAGTTCCAATACCGAAAGTTTAAACCTAAAGACTTCGACAGATGCAAAAGAATCATCTAGTGTGGTCGGTATCAAAACGAACGTACCGACAAAAAATGAAGAAACAAAAATAGAAGATCGTTCTTCAAAACAAGAAAAATCCGTCAATGAAAATGTCGCAAAAACGGATATGAAAGCTAAACCTTTAAAAGAAGGAACAAGCGATTCCAAAAACGAAAATTCATCGCTTTTAGGAATCAAAACATTAGCGGATTCCAAAAACACAAAAACGTCCCATTCACAACAGAACAAAGAATCCGCTTTGCAGGGAATTAAAACACAGCAAACAAGCACCGCTGATGTGGAAGGAGCTACAGGAGCAGAAGGGGCTTCTCCATCTGCTCCAAAAGAAGATGGGAAATTAAAAGGCACTGTTAAAAAGGTTGGAAGATTTGTAAACAAAAAAACGTTTCAGTTTGAAAAGAGTCAAGGTAAAATCTCTAAAACCGCAACGGTCATAGGAAAAACGGCTGTCTTATCAGGAAAAGCAATCAAAGGTATTTCTTCTACTTCTGGGAAGATTTCCAAAATAGAAGATGAAGGTGGTGGCGGTGTTCAATTCGCTCAATCTGAAATGCAAAAAAAGGTCGTCAAGAAGGGCGGAAAAGTTGCTAAATTTGTTGGTAAAACCGCAACGAAAACGACTTATAGAACTGGTAAAAAAGTAGGCAAAAGCTCTGTAAAACTGGTAAAATCATCAATTAAGGCAGGTTCAAAAGCTGGAAAAGCGGTAGGTGGAGCTGTCAAAAAGGTAGTTACTGTTATTATTCAAACAATAGGAAAGGCGGTTAGTGCAGTGGCTTCTTTTCTAGCTCCCTATATCGTTCCTATTTTGGTTGCTTTAGTTTCATTTTGTTTAGTTATCTTTATATTCGCAGGAATAGGAAATTACAAGAAAATGCAAGATGATTGTGCTGTATATACCGCAACGAATGGAACGATGGAGCAAAATGCACGTTCCATTTTCAAATATTTGACATCAAAAGGCTTGTCGGATGAAGCCGCTTCGGGTGTTTTAGGCAATATTGAACGAGAATCATCTTTCGATCCCGGTGCCATTGAATCCAATGGTGAAGGGCATGGAATTATCCAATGGTCGTTTGGAAGAAAGGCGGACTTATTTGCCGAAGCTGCTCGTCAAGGAAAGAGCTGGGACGATTTACAATTTCAGTTGGATTATTTATGGAAAGAAGCATTCACGGATGGCTACTATCATAATCAGCTAAAGAACGAAGGTTTCTATACTTCAAAAGATCCGGTTCAGACGGCTTTCTTATTCCATAAAATCGTTGAAGTGTCAGCGGATAGCTACGATGCCATTGTCGCCGGACGAGGTGGAGCGGCTAAAAAGTGGTATGATTTACTAAAAGGAACAGGTGGAACTGGAAATGCCATTACCGGTCGTGTCGTTTGGATTGGAGATTCAAGAACCGTAGGAATGAAAAATGCGGTATCCGGGGACAATGATGTGTTCATAGCCGAATCAGGACAAGGGTACAACTGGTTTATCAATACGGGATTAAATCAAGCCAATTCTAAAATAAAAGATGGAGATACGATCGTTTTCAATCTTGGTGTAAATGACATTGGAAATGCGAATCAGTATGTGAACAAACTCAATGAGCTTGCGAATGGTTCTTGGAAAGGAAAAGACATTATTTTCATGTCGATCAATCCGGTTGATGATGCAAAATCAAGATATGTGAAAAATTCAGATATTGAATCCTTTAATCAAAAAATGAAGGACGGTTTAGATAGCAGTATCAAATATATTGATACTTATAGCGAGATCAAAAAAGACTTGAAAACCGATGGCGAAGGAATCCATTATGACAATGAAACCTATAACAGAATCTATGATACCATCCGAAACAAGAACGCTTTAAATGCTTGTGACGGATATGGGTATGGTGGTTCTGTCGATGGAATACCAAATTTCAGCCGCAAAGAGTTGTGGGAAGCTCCACACAATACTTATCCAATCGGGCAATGTACTTGGTACAGTGCCGGAGCACTTTTGGATTTGTACGGAACAAAGTTGGATTTCAATTATCTTGGAAATGGAGATAATTGGGTAAGTGCTCTTACACAACGTCATCCGCAGTATTTTGTATACGGATCAATCGGTTCAATGCCTGTTGTTGGTACTGTGTTTTCCGCTACAACACGTAACCATGTTGGGGTTGTACTGGCGGTGGACGGAGATCAAATTACGATCTTGGACGGAAACACGAATGGAGTTACGGATAGTTGGGAAGTAGCAACTTCTGGAACGGATTATCAGATCGCGACCTATTCTAAAGCACAATTTGAATCTATTTATGCTCCGATCTATGCAAAACCGACGAAAGCATTACATGATTTGAGTAAAAAATAAGGAAAGAAGGAAAGAGATATGCAGAGAAAAACAGTATTTCGCTTAGGACTTGGAGTTACAGGACTTTTGATTCTCTTGTTTTTTGTTGGGACTTGTTTAAAGCAAAATGAGCATTCCATTGACCTTACAAAAGACATAAAAATCATTTATTCAGGGCAAAACGGAAGAGGTGTAATTGAAGAAATTCAAAATCCGATTGATACTATGGGGAGTAGAGAACTAGAAAAATTCGTTGAAACTCTCGATTATACCGCTTTCCCTAGAAAAGCACTTTCAAATGGAGATACAATATCCATAGAAGTTGTCTATGATAACGAAATGGCAAAGAAGTTGAAATTGAATTGCAAAAATCCAATTCGAGATTTTAAAGTAAAAGGACTTGTCGATCTTTCCAATGCTACAGACGGCGAAAACAAGCAAGGAATGGATGTGATTATCGTTGATAACGTAGAAATTCCGAAATCTTGGAATCTAAACGATCAGGAGATTGCGGAGTACGTTGAAATGGTAAAAGGTGCAGAAGAAAATGCGAAGCCAAAAGAAGAAGAACCTTTAGAAGATATTTGGATGAAAGGAACTTCCACAGGTGAAGAAAAGTTGGACGATATGGAGTTTTCCAATTACTCCATGGCATACAATTACGGCATCAATTCATCGCAAGAATTTAAAATTCAAAACATTCAGAAGGAAGATGGAAATACCAGATACTTGTGCTATTTCAAAGATAACGTAGGAAAGGGTAAAAACAATGAGTGAAAAAAACGGAAACTATGAGATTTTACATTCGATCAATTTGAATGGAGAATATGGGATCGTGCTTGGCGAAAACAAAGATGCAATCGAGGGGTATCGTTATGTTACTTGGATTAAGAATGATCGAGGCTACGATCAAGGACATTATTTTGGCAATAAAAAACAGGCTTATGTGAGCCTACTTGAACGAAGTGCTTCAAGTGTAGAAATTTCCTTAAATAGCTACTATTACAAGCAAGCAGCTTTTGAAGATATTGAAGCAATTATGAATACGATTCCAGATGTTACAATGGAACAAGTAAGTGCATTGATGAAGGATAAACGTTTTAAAGCAATTGCTTATAATCAGTTTTTAAAATCCGATGATGCAGAAGATTTAAAATATCGTTTAGAGGATGAATACCATAAATATACATCAAAAGAGGAAGCACAAAACGAAAACGAAACAGAAGAACAAGAAGAAATCGAACCATAAAAGGTCAAAGCATCTTATACAAGATAAGGTGCTTTTTATTATGAAAGGAGTATAAAAATGGGTAAAAAAATAGCGATGATCCTAATGGGATTGGTAATCGTTTCGTTTGGTGGTTTATACGTTTATAAAGAGTTTTTTACAAAACCAGAACCGGTGGTTGAAAAAGTGGATATATTCAAAGATGCAATGAAAAAAGTGGATATTCAATATGTACCTTACGGTGATTCAAACAACGAAACACTGCTTCTTATAACAAACGACAATAAGTTTCAGGTAAATTTATCAGGTATCATTGAAAAGAAAGATGAAAACGGCGTTCATAACGAAAACTACGATGATGAAATCAACATCAATTTGAATCCCGGACAAACATATGTGCTTGAAACGACCAATCCAAATAACAAAGTTGCTCGTGAGGGCAAATTGCCGATTGATTTTAAAGCCAATCGTTTAAAAATTGCACCCGTTGAAGGAAGCAACGAAGATGGAAAAAAATCAAGCAAAGTTTTGATGCAGGACAATATTGATGTTCAATTTTTCCCGGATCGAAAAAATGATAGCGGACAACCGCTTATTTCAATCGAAAATAAAGCGAAAAGAAAATTGACCGTTTCTGGATATATTGTTTACTATAAAAGCGACAAGAAAGATGAAATCAAAGAGGTGATTCCTTTTGAATTTACAGAGATTCCAAAAAGCGAAACCTACCGGGATTATGTCTACATTGGTTTTGCCGAAAGCGATAACAAAGACTATGACATCTATGTAAACATCTGTGAGTAAAGGGGGTATGATGAATGGAATTGACGGAAAAGGAAAGGGAGTTATTGAAGCTATATCGAGTCCACAAAAAGAATAAACGCAAAAAGTTTTTGATAAGCTCCTTTTTGGTTTTGATATTATCAGGAAGTCTATATGCAGGATATAAGTATATTTACGAACCCAGTAAAAAATCTGTAGCCAAAATGGAAGAACAGGTTGAGAAGGTGGATCGTACAGCTCCTCTGCTTATTTTAAGTAAAAAATCCATTGAAATCAAAGAAGGGGATACGATTGATTATTTATCATATGTACGTACAGCCAAAGATGAAAAAGATGGGGATTTACTGGATAAGGTTAGATACACGACCATTGATACCACAAAAAGCGGAGATCAAACGATCATTTATCAAGTAACCGATAAGGCTGGAAACACAACAATTGCTACACTGGATGTTGTGATTAAGAAGAAAGAAGCGGACAAACCAAAAGAAGAAGCAGAAGAAAAGAAAGAAACTTCCATTGAAGAAAAGCAAGAAGAGATTGCGGGAACACAGCAACCGCCTGCGGAAGAACCAGTTTATGTAGAGCCACAACAACCTGCTCCATCGGTTCCTTCTGCACCGCAACCAGTCGTTCCATCCACACCCGCTCCTGTAGCTCCACAAAACCCCGGAAACAAGCAATTTTTATTCTCTGAGGGGTATAACATGGAAAACGTATCAGGAGCCTGTATGGCGTATATAACGGGGTATACGGGCGGTTGCTATCCGCTTCAGGATGCTAACGGCATCTATTATGGCATGGAAGCACGTTTTGAGTAGATTTAAAGAAGGAGAAGTGTATGAAAACGAGAGAAACGAAAACATTGGAAGAAAGAGTTAGAGAGAACGACAAGTACATTCCGTGGACGCCGGAATCGTTATACGATCACTGGGACTCGCAGGAAGAATTGATTGACGAGTACGAAAATGAACGGAGAGAAGAAGACTATGAAAAGTAAGGTTGTATTTGAGGATTTAGAGTACATCAAAAATAGTTATCTGTTCAAAGGCTATGACGATTATTATTGCTATCTGGTTGGAAAAAAGAATGATTTGTTATTCTTTTTTCACGTGAATCAGGTTGATCTTAGCGAAAAAGGAAAAAAGGTTGTCAAAAAAATGAAAGAAAAAATGAATGATTTCAACTGGTATATTTTGAAATTTCCACGACACGAGGGCAAAGACAATGAATATTTCGATTTGAAGGAATGTATCATTGATGGTGTCATTTCCGAAGAAACTTTCGACAAAATAGAAAATTTTGCAATCAAAGAAGCAATGAAATCGTTTCTGAGTTCTGAATACAAAGTCTGTTAGTTCGAAATATATAGCACACAATATGACAAATATTTGGTATAATATATTTATTAAGAGAGGAGTGATGTACATGATTGATAAATATGAAATGAAATTAGAAGACAACATTTTGAGTGCGAAAAGAGTATTAGTAGATTCTGTTTATAAGAGTGCAAATTTGGAAGGAATTGCCGTTACCTTTGCTGAAACGAACGATATTTTAAACGATGTAAACGTAGAAAAGTTGAAACCTTCGGAAATCAGCAAAGTATGTTGTTTGCGAGATGGCTGGCAATATATCCTAGAGAATATTTCAAAACCACTTGATTTAGGTTATATGGAAAATCTTCATGAATTGATTGCAAAAGGGGATCTACTTCACTATGATTTAGGAAAAATTAGAACCGATAGTGTTTTAATCAGCGGTACATCATGGCGACCGGGAATACCAAATCCAGAGCAATTACACGCTGAACTTCATGAACATTTGAAGATACCAAATGATACAGAAAGAGCTATTACAATCATGCTTTGGATGATGAGAAAACAGATATTTAAAGACGGAAATAAACGGATGGCAACTTTAATCGCAAACAAGATTTTGATTGAACATGGACGAGGAATCCTATCAATTCCCGTTGAATTGGATGGAAAGTTTAAAGAAAAGTTGATTCGTTATTATGAAACCGATGAAATGTCTGAATTAAAAAATTGGATATTTGAATATTGTTTGGACGGAACTTCGTATAGTGAAGAATATCAAAAATTCCTTGATAAAGAAGAAACCGACGAGGAAAAAGATGATCGTTAAAAGAAGTACAACACTTCTTTTTTTTACGTTAATTTAAAAAGATAGAATGAAAGGCGGAACTAAAAATGAAAAATGTGATACAACAACTGAACAGCAAAATTAAAAAATTAGAGAATGAAAAAAAGAAAAATGATGATATTATCGAAACGAAACAGATCGAAAATGAACTCATTTCCGATCAGCTCAAAAGTTTGAAATCGTTGAAGTCAAAATACGATAAGTTGATGAAAGATATTGAAGATTCATTCGCCGATAATAGCTCAGAAGGAAACAAAGAAGAACAATTAGAACAGTAATTAAGCATCGGATATAGTTATCTGATGCTTTTTTTTTAAGAGAAAGGACGATTAAAATGAAGAAAATTGAAGATTTTGGAGAAAAAATAGGCGGTGCAAGAAAGGATTTATGGAAAGAAAGAGGGCTTATAGTTGATGATATTCTCGAAATGAATGGAAAAGAAAAACAAACCTACATCAAGAAAAATAACATTTGGAAAAAACCAAACTATGAAAAATTGGTAGCGGACGGGCTGCCGGTGCAGGTTGCGTATTATGTAAAGAAGATAAGAGATGCTATTCCAACTCAGCCGGAATTTTCTTATTCGGCATCGCAAGAAGAAATAGAACAAACGTATCAAGACTACGTTACATTTGTTTCCTTTTTGCGAGATGAAGCAATGAATTTAAGCAGCAGAGAAGAAGCAGAAAGATTTTATTCAGATGTAATCGCACCAAAATATATTCAAAAAAGTGATTATTCCAGATATGTGACTATTGTCGATGAAGCAAAAAATTTTTTCTCAAATAAATTGCTGAAAGCCTTGCAGGTGGGAAGTTGGATATATATTGATTCTGAGATCAAAAAGAAGCAATTTTGTTATACAGAAGAACAAAAAATCTTATCTAAATACAATATATTTTATTTAGGGGATGGATCATCCTTATCAAAAAATGACCGTGGAGATACTCAGCTAAAACTAAAACATCATTGGGGAACTAGTTACTTTTATCCAAAAGATGAATTTGCCGATGAAAAAAAATGGAAAGAAGAAACGTTTTTTATTGTTCAGGGTTCCAAGGTAATCGCAAATAATTTTGAAAGTTATTCGGATTGTGAGAAGTATATTTTAGAGAAAGAAAAGGGCAAAGAAGGTAGTAAAAACAAAACAAAACAAACGAGAAAAAAAAGATTTGTTCCAAAACAATTGGAGCATGTGATTCGAGATGGTGTGGATTATCGAAAGCATCGAAATATCACGGGAAGTAATTATATCGAAGAATTTAATTTCAAAGGTGGCGAATTTGGAGTCTGGATGACAGAAAAAGATCGCCAGCAGTCATTGAATTTTGGATATGATGCCTTAATGGACTTAGCCAGAGCACTCGAAATCAATCCAAAAGATATTTCCTTAGATGGAAGACTTTCTATAGCGTTCGGTTCCCGTGGGCATGGAAATGCTCTTGCTCATTACGAGTCTTTGAAGGAAGTCATCAATCTAACTAAAATGCGTGGCGCAGGTAGTCTTGCTCACGAATGGGGGCATGCTTTGGATGATTTTATAGGAAAAAAATTAGGTGTTCCGATGACAAAAGGATGCTCTATGGCAACCGAGAGTTCTTATACAAAACACGGATTAGATTCTTTAAAATCGTTAATGGAAAACATGAAATACAAAGAGCAAGAAAAAGATGGAGAAGTCTATACGATTAAGACGGACTTCTACGAAAACTCTAAGAGATTTGATGAGTTTGCATCGAAAACAGAGCAAGGGTATTGGTCGTCAAATTGTGAAATGTTTGCTCGTGCATTTGCTTGTTATGTCATGGATAAGTTGGACAATAGGAGTGATTATCTCTGCGGTCATGCCAATTCAGTGATTGGCTTTACTGTAGAGAAGGATGGAAATATGAGGGAAATTCAAGCCTATCCAATAGGAGAAGAAAGAGAAAAAATCAATCAATGTATGGATGAATTAGTGCGTGAATTAAAAGAAAAAAACATCCTTCATGACTTTATTATGGAGCTTCCAAAGGAAGAAAATTTACCATTGAAAACATCAGCAGAGATTGATTATCCGAATCTTGCAGAGGACGAAACAGGAAGTTTAACTTTGTTTAGCATGGATGAGGAACTTACGGAGGGAATGTAAAATGAGTGCGATTGAGCTAGAAAAAGGATTAAATACAGTCTTAGAAAAACTTCATTTGAATGGATTATCTTGCGGAATCTATAATCAGAATGGAACGATTATCGGTGTGCTTTATGATGAAGAAAAACCAATTTGTAAAGATGGAATGATTCTGAAATACCTGAAAGAACAGGCTATCAATTTGAATGATTTGAGTGTTGAGGATGCCGATTTTTTAAATTATTTGAGCCAAAAATGGAATGTGAAGAATGAAGATAGCAGCTATCTATTCAGCGATTTAGTAGAATCCATAAAAGGTGAACATAAGAAAGATATGCTTGAAAATGAGCCGATTAAGAATCCATTTCTAATCGACTATATAAGCGATCATGAAGACGAAACAGAGTTTATATGTACGGCTCCTAAATTTGATTGGAGTATCGTTTTTGATGCTGAATTGGATGAAAATACGGAATCGGAACTTGGACAATTGCTTTATTATTTGAGTACGAATTTCAAAGTAAAAGAAGCAATCGCACCAAACAAAGTAGAAGTGAATCTTGAAGAATTTCAATACAAATACCCGTTGAATCAAGACGATTGGTGGGCTTTGTTTAACGATATTGAGGATGCTATCCTCAATAAAAACGAGAAAAAGTGTGCAAAAATTTATCAAACTTTTGTTGAGTTAGAAGAAAAATATCCAGCTACTTCTTATCCTTCTAAAGATAGAAAGAAGAACGAAAATGAATATTGACGGTATTCAAATCAGTCTGTTTGATTACTTCATAGACGACGAAAAGTTTACGTTAAAGGAAGCCACAGAGCTTGTAAAAGTCCATAAAAATATGCAGGTCAATGATGAATCTATTCGTGCGAGAATCTACGAAGGAATTGATAGAGGTATTTTTAAACGTGTTGCTAGAGGGGTCTACAAAGTTGAAAAACAATTAGAAGGCAAGGTCACTACTTGCCTTTTAATTAACGGAAATGGGCGTGATCTAGCTTTCATTAAGGACAAATCTATTGATGGAATTGTAACCGATCATCCTTATGATTTATCCAAATCATTGACAGGTGGTAATCGGAAGTTTGCTCAATATGAGCTTTTTAGGTACACCGAAAAAGACTTTAAAGAGAAGATGAGAGTGCTAAAAGATGGTGCTTTTTGTATTGAATTTTTACCGGAAGAAAACGAAGTAAACTATCAATACCTATATGAAATCAAACAGATGGCAGTTCAAAATGGCTTCAAATATTTTGCTAAAGTACCATGGGTAAAAGGAAATTTTGTATCGAATACAGGAAGAAAAGCACACAATACAGAAGATGTTATGATCTTTTCTAAAGGTGAACCTAGGAGTTTAAAACTGGATGCAAAGAAGAATATTCAACTCGCTACAGAACATGGAATTGATGTAAAAGGCTTATCCTCTTATCAAGTAAAAGATGTACTTTTGGCGAATGGATTAGATGTTTTTTACATGAAAGGAACATCGGGAATGCTTCCTAAAGCGTTCGATTTCCAACCAAAAAATAGCAAGGAGAAGGTCATGGAAGCAGAAAAACCGATTGAATTGTTGGAATCCATTATCGAATATATTTCACTTCCAGATGAACTTTTGCTCGATCAATTTGGCGGTTCTGGAAACTTTGCAATTGCTTGTGCCAATACGAAAAGGAACTCGATTGTGATTGAAAAGTCGGAAGAAATGTTCGCTAAAATGAAAGAGAATGTGGAAGAAAATCTACAGAAAACAGACGGGGAAATGGATGTTTTTTATGAAAATTTTGAGTCAGAAAACACGATAGAGGAGGATGATTATGAATATGATTTTTGAAAAAATCTATCAGTATTTTACCATTTTAGATGGAGAATTTCTGTGTAAAATCATTTTCGGATTTCTCTTTTTGTTCATGATTTTCGTTTTTGTTTTCTTATTTCTCTTTTTATTTATGATTTTTCTTCTCATTTCATCAAGAGCAAAAGGAGAAGGAACAAGGTAATATCCGATCGCTTTGTTGAAGAAAAAAAGAAAGGAGAAAGCAGGATGCAGGAGAGAAAAAACTTACTTATACTTGGTTCATTTCTTATCAGAAATGAGCCTAAAAATTGGAAATTCAAGGATTTGAATTTCTACGATAAAGGGTCTTAGGGGTCTCCCCTAACAAGCGAAAAGGTGTGTATCCACACCATGCTTGCTATATATAAAGGCGTCAACGTTGCATACATAGAGAGGGGTGAAAAAATTGGAATTTCAGAGGATGCGATTTTCAGATGTTCAAAATCAGTTTGGGCTGTCTGATTGGCAGATGAAATGGATAAAAGAGAAGTGTAATCGGAGTCATCGTGCCGATCGTTGGCTCTGTTACAGAACAAATATGGATGGGGAAAAAGAACTTTGGATGTATTTAGAAGGTGTGAAGTGGGTCGAGGAAGTATACTTGAATTTTGACGTGCCTTATAAGACTGCTGAAATCGAATTTGTGAAAAGGAATATCAAAAGATTGGAGCAGGAATTGAAAATAGGAAAAGAACGGGTTGCTTATCGGAATATGTATACCAAAGAGTTGATGCTTTATTTTGGAAAATCATCAAGAAGCATTTATTCGGCAGTTCGTAAATTGAAACGAAGTATTCCCGATGCCGTTTTATTAGTGAAAAAGAAAACCATTGTATCAGCGGAAGGTGTGAAGTGGATCGAGCAAAATGTTTATAAAGAAAAATACATTGAAAATTTGTATGACTATAAACGGTTATTACAGGAGATAAAAAGAGGACTATGGCAAGAAGAATATTAGAGGACAAAAAAAAGAGAGTGAATGTTTTTCTCAATGAGAATGAGCGATTGTTGTTAAAAGAAAAAATGGAGAAATACGGATTTCAAAATCTTTCGGATTATTTGAGAGCGGTAGGAATCTATGAAAATATTTATGTAGAAGATTTGCACGGAAAAGTCGAAGTCAATGAATGTGTGAATCGGCTGGTTGAGAAGATTGATCGGTTTAGTTTGGAGCAAGAAAAAATCATGATGCGAACCGATTTATCGAATTTGGATAAGGAACAATTAAGAAAGCAGAATCAAGAAATAGCAGATTTGATTTCCGAATTGATTCGTTTGATAAATCAAGTATTATGGGTTTCGGCTCGTAAAGTTTATAGCAATCCAGAAGTTTATGCAAAACAAGAAAAATTGTTTGAAGATTAGAAAGAGGGGAAATTATGCCGTATACAAAAAGAATTGTCATTCATGCCGGACAAAACGGGAATGGATTATCACAATGTTTGAATTATATCGAAAACGAAGAGAAAACCGATCATGGACTTTTGAAAAGTGCTTATAATTGTAATCTTCGTTTTGCGGAACAAGAAATGGTTGCTGTTCAATCTAAATTTCATAATGAGCAAGATGAAAGGGTGGCTTATCATGTCGTTCAGTCTTTTGACATTCGTGATAACATCACGCCTGAAATGGCAAACGAAATTGGATTGAAACTTTGTAAAGAAATCTATACAGATTATCAATGTGTCGTATGCACGCACGTCGATCGGGGACACCTTCATAATCACATCATAATCAATGCTACAAATTTAAGTGGGAGAAAATTAGAAGATCGTCTTGCAAATAAAAAGGAAGGCTTATATGGATTGCGTGAATCAAGCGACCGCATCGCTAAATCATATGGATGCCATGTCATGGATGAAATGAAAGCAATCGGACGCTTTAAAGGAAAAAATTATGAAGGGAAAAATGAATCTAGTTATGAAAAATTGACCGTATCTTGGAAGTCGATTATTATTGACAAAATCGAAAAGGTAAAAGCAGAAACGAATAGCTTGGATGAATTGCTTGAAAACTTGGCTCTTGAAGGATATGAAATCAAACGTGGAAAGTATATTAAAGTGAAGCCATTTGGAAAAGATCGCTTTACCAGTTTGAAAGAATTAGGTGAAGAATATGGCGAAGATGCACTTCGGCAGTTTTATCGTGAAAAAACGAGAAACGGCGTTGATTATCAATTTGACTTTGAAAAAATTCCTGAAATTCAAGGTGCATTCGTTTCGATTAAAGAATCCGCCACTAACTCCATGATCGCAATTAAAAATTCGACTATGAATTTGGCAGAACGTGATTACTGTCCGAAATTTTATAACAACAGATACAAAGAGAAGAAACGGTACAACCAGTTGATTAAAGAACTAGATTTTTTAAATGCTGAAGAAATCTATTCGTATGAAGATTTGCAAAATCGGATCAAAGAAACGTTATCCGAATTGGAAGAAAGAGAAGCAAGTTATGAAAAGCAAAAATCATTGACAACGGAATTTTTAAAAAATGAACCGCTTGCAAAGGATTATCTTGAAACGTACAACGAATATAAAATCTATGAAGAACAGGTGCAGTTGCATGGCACAGAAAAAGTAGAACCTACGGAAGCAGTTTTAAAGCATTTACAAGTGAGTGAAGAACTTGGAAATCCTGAATTGAGCGAAGTGAGAGAATTTCTTTCAGCTTGCACAAAAGAAAAACGAGAAGCGAATAAACAGTATGCTTATATCACCTATCTAAAAAGTCGTATGACTGAATTGGAACGCATTCGTGGGAAGTCTTTGGAGTTGAACGGATATATCAAAGGTATGTCATTTAGTAGCAATATGATTGATGAATCCAGAAGCACGGATACTCAATATTGCGTCAAACTGCCTTATACAAAACAATATGTTTATCTGAATAAAAAGCTAGTGGCTTGGAGCAATTTTGAAAAACGTGCTGTCATGTATCTGGTCGATGATAAGTTCTACGTTATTTACGATGAAAACGACAAAAAAATAGATAGTGTTTCCGGTGAACAGTTAGAAATAATTTCTAAAGAAGGAAGAGAACAAGTGAAAGAATATTATTCAACACTGAATACGGAGAGTGAGAAATGAGAAGAAAAATTATAATGTGCATCCTTTATTTAACATTGATCGGATCACTGATCCCGCTTATTCTTTTCACTTTAAAATATTTGGAAAGAAACGGAATTGATGACAAGGTGGAAAAGACCGTGGAGACGATCGAGGTTGATGATCGTTCTTCGATTCAAAAAGCATTTGAAGAAATCTGGGCAATCAATAAGGACGTGGTTGCCTTTCTTTATTTTCCGAATACCGATACATCTTTTCCTGTTTTGCAAACGTCCGATAATGATTTTTATTTAGATAAAAACTTGTATAAAAAATATGATGAGCAAGGTTCGATATTTATGGATTATCGTTCTAATCCAGATTTTACCTCGTTCAATACTTTTGTGTACGGACATAGTGTGTTTGGGGGAAACGGGAAATTCTCATTTTTGAAAAAATATATGGATGAATCATACTTTTTGAAAAATCCATCTTTTCAAGTCATCACTCCGAATACGGTTTATCAAGCAGATATTTTTTCGGCTTATCTGGAAAAAGCCTTTTCGACTTCCAATCAGCCTGATATTCAAAATAGGGAAAGTTTGAACATCTACTTTGATGAAGTCAAAGCAAAGAGTTTTTATCCAACCAATACAGAGATTTCAGAAAATGACAACATGATAACTTTATATACATGTGCTGATGTAGGCGGTTCGCTTTCTTCTTTTTTGAACGGCACCGATCGTTATTTTGTTCATGCAGTTTTAAAGGAAATAGAAAGCTGAAAAATAATAAAACCGGTTGTATTTCTACCTGTTTTTGTATAAGATAAAGTCAAGATGAAAAAGTTTAAAGGAGAAAGACTATGAACAACGAAAAAACAAAAAACAACTTTCCGAAGATGATCTGATTCGTCCATGCACAGAAGATATTTGGTCGTTTCCATATATCGAAGAAGATAATGCAGAAAATAGAGAAGCTGTCCAGAAAATCTTAAAACGACAGAAACACGACGAGGTGCAAACGGAATTGGAACGGCTTGCTGGTGGGTATGAATTTGTTTTTGGACTGGACAACTGGTTTGTGAATGCCGTGGCTAAAAGCGACTTGCCAAACGATCAAGAAATCATTATTTTAAAAGATGTCAAATTCAAAGGAAACGAAGTTTATTTTGAATCAAAGGAAGACCTCAAAAAAGCAATCAAAGAAATTGGTGAAGAAAGAATTTTGAAAGATTATTTCGGAATTGAATTGAACAATGCCTGAGCAAATCGAAGCAAATGAAGAGAGATTGAATCATATCATCGACAATCTTTGGTCTTACGAGACGTTTTGCTATATCCTGATGGACGAATGCGATCATGAATGCTTCACGTGTCCATTTGATGACAGAAGTGTTTTTTCTGAATCAAGAAAGGGACTTATTGAATGGCTTCGAGGGAAAAGTTTTAAAGAAGCTAAAGAAATCGCCCAAAAGGCGATAAAAGAAAGCAAGTAAAAATTGGATAGCTCTTATGATTAAAACACACTCTGTCACAGGACAGGGTGTGTTTTTTCTAATTTGTATATTAGTATGACGTATTTAGTATGACGTAATCTGTTTTTATGTAGTCGATCTGTTCCAACCATTTTAGAAAAGTCTTTGAACGATCCATGATTTGGCTGGGCGTTTTCCAGTCAGAACCGTATATTTGTGATATAGGTCTTTGAGAGCTACGTTTCTAAAGTCTACGTTCGTTTCTGTTTCTTTGCCATTTCCGTAACAGACCGGAATAATACTTATGTCTGCTTCGATGCCGTTCTCATTCATACCAAAAGCAGTCAGTGAAGGACTACTGCCTCTTACAAAAAAGATACCTTCCTGAGTTTCTTCCAGATCTTTTATGATGTCTTCTACTTCATAGTTTTTTCTTTGTGAAATGTCCACTGTTTTAATTTTTAACGTTTCCATATTTTTTCTCCTTTTTTTAACTATACTACAGGATTTACAACATCCGCAATACTCTAGTGTTTTACCTGATTTTGCTATATTGAAAAACAATAAAAACCGTTTTAAATATTGCCAAAATAGGCGACTTTTTTTGAAAAAACTTGTGTTACTACACATTATGTAGTATAATAAAGACAGATAGAAAAGGATAAAAAATCCTAAAGGAGAACAACAAAACAACAAAATGACAAAATACATCGTGACTGAAACATATCCGTGGTCACCATCAAAATTCCAAACTAGAATTTCCGGAAATAAGTTGTATGACACAAAAAAAGAAGCATACAATGAAATTCGTCAATTGGTTCGTGAAGAATTTGACGAAGAAGAACTTCAGTTGTTTGTTCCTTTTACTACGAACCGCCCTATAAACGGTTTGTCTATGAACTGGATGGAAAGGTAGAAGTTATATATCGCATCTGCCCTGTACAATTTGATTAAAAATCACCCTGATGAGTCTTGGAAGATTAAGACGAAACACAAGCAAACAGCTTGTGTCGGTGATAAAAGAATCATCAAGGAGAACAACACTATGAAATACTACAGCACACTGAGACCATTATTTATTGGTTGTACGCCTAAACCAGAAGGAAACGACAGGATCATTAACTACGATGAACCTAAATTCATTGATTCGATCGGTCGGGTAGCATTTGGTTATTTTGAAACAGATAAAAAAATCGAATACTCAAACTTCGATTTGATCCCTGAAATGCAAGTATGGACTGTGACTTATAGAGTTATGAAAAATGGAGAACTCAAATATAAAATTCGTAAAGACAATTTAGATTTTCTTCCTGAACTAAAACTAGGGGAGTGAAAGAAATCTCGTTTCTTTCGGAAACGGAAGCAAACAAATTTATCGAACAATTGAAAAAAGAAAATTGCTAAAAGGAGAATAACATCATGACTACTACATTTACTGAAAAAGAAATAGAATCCATCAAATCTACTTATCAATCTGATTGAAAAATACAATTCATTAAAAAAAGAAATTTAATGAAGATACATATTAGTCGCTAAAACAAGCGACTTTTTTCTTTACAAAAAGTTTGCAGTACTACACATTATGTAGTATAATGAAGGTAGATAAAAGGTAAACACCTTGGAGGAGAACAAAATATGACAACAAAATTTTTAGAATTATTTGAAGAGCCTGAGAGATTATCATTCCGATAAAGCCGCAGAAATATGTGAGAAAAAATTACCAAACGAATACAATTTATGCGATATTGAAGATGTTCAAGCACAAATATTACGTATCTTATTCGTAAAATAGAAGAAGATAGCATAGAATACATTTCAGTAAACAAAGAAAAATTGATAAAAATCATTGATAGCATGTATGCAACAGGTGGAATGTGCAATATCGGATGTTGTTTGGATGAAGATAAACCATGTGAGATTTGCCCATTCCATGAAAGAGATTTGGATACATACAAAAAGAACGTGATCACTTTTCTAACGAATGACGAATTTTAGAAAGAGAGATAGACACCTATGAATTTTTGGCAAATCAAGGGAAAATACGGAATAAATAAAACCGATCAGAAAAAAGTGGAAGAAATCAAGAAAAGTATTTTAGAAAAAGGGTGGATTGGATGCCCGATCCTTATCAATGGTGACGAATTATTAACAGGATCTCATAGACTGGAAGCCTTGAAACAGCTTAACGATTACGAAGGCGACAAAGAAATTGAAGATCGGATTTCAGACATTTTAGATAATGACGATATTGCAGAAGACGTGACCGATATTGTAGAGGCAAACTTTCAAAAGTTTTACGAAGAAAATGGATACTATCCAGACATTGAATACGATCAAATCGGATGGATGCTTGAAGGATCATGGGTCGAAGAATATGAAGAGGAAATAGGTGAATGGTAAAAGCGATTAGAAAATGTGCGGAGTGTGGGCAAATCTATACTCCTGTTGTGTCAAAGATCCGTCACTGTCGTATCTTTGCCCAACTTGTGCTAGTAAAAGGCGTGATAATGCAGTATATCAAGATAAAATTTGCGAAAAATGCGGAAAACCATTTGTAGGCTTTCCAAGTTCTAAGTATTGCGATAAATGTGTTTATTACGCAAAAGCAGACGCAAAAAAGCGTTATCAAACGAATAAGGACAATCGGCGACCGCTTGGAACGATAGATACTTGTCAACGTTGCGGGAAAGAGTATGTTGTAAAAGGGGGATTGCAAAAGTATTGTCCAGATTGTGCAAAACAAGCCAATCTGGAAAAGCAAAGAGAAAGAAAGAAAAGTCAACGTGAGCGAAAAAAACGTGCCGAAGCGAAAAAAATCGCTTCTCAAATCGCATTAAGGTTTGTGTGTATTGCGGAAAAGAATTTAACAACGCTGTTTCGGGCAATCTTTGTAGTGAGGAATGTAGAAAAAAACAGGCAAATCTTACCCATCTTCGATGCTTGCATAAGAAAGGGAAAGTGTCGAATGAGCGTATGAGTCAAGCAGAAAGAGAACAACAAAAAGAATGGCAAAAAAAACATTTTAAAGAGTCGCTAAAATGGGCGACTTTTTTTTGAAAAAAACTTGTAATACTACATAATATGTAGTACAATAAAGACAGATAAAAGGTAAACACCTTGGAGGAGAACAACATGAAAAAAATAATTAACGGAAAAATGTATAACACTGAAACTGCAAAAAAGCTTGGAGAGTATTGGAATGGCAAGGATTACAGAAGTTTCGGTTTCTGTACAGAAACGCTTTATCTGAAAAAAACAGGGGAGTATTTCTTACACGGAAAAGGCGGAGCAATGAGCAAATATTGTTCTTATTATGGAAATATGTATTGTGATGGTGAAGCGATCACGCCTTTCACCAAAGTAGAAGCAAAAGAATGGGCAGAAGATCATCTGGACGCCGATGAATACGAGGAGATTTTCGGAAAAGTTGAAGAGTAGAAATCACCCTGACGAGTCTTGGAAGATTAAGACGAAACACAAGCAAACCGCTTGTGTCGGTGATGGAAAGCACCAAGGAGAACAGCAACATGGGAAAAGACGCATTAGAAGAATTGGGCTTCTCTAAAAGCCGTGATAACAAATCAGATGTCTGGAAGAAAGGAAAAAAAGAAAGAGAATTATTACAAGAAACCAAAAGAGCGAATGGTTCGTTATGTTAGAAACATATTCAGTCGGAAATTTAGAGTGGTTTTGTGATTCTTTCAAAAACGAAGAAATCCTTGCCATTGCGTCAATTATCAATCATGAGGAGAACAACTATGAAAAGAGAAGATGCAATTGAACGTATTAAAAAATTGATGGCGATTACTCATGAATCTGGAGCAACGGATTCAGAAGTTTTTACAGCTATTACAATGGCGGACAAACTAAGAATCAAATACAAGATTGAAAAAAATGAGATCCCGTCAAATTCGGATTCGGATGAAATTGAAGAAAGCGAACCACTTGAAGTTAAGTACGGATACTATGTTTATCCAATCTTGACTTTGGCAAAACATTTCCGATGCAATACTCTAAGAGTTGGACGTTTGAA